>Ga0255040_10000042_pt1 | contig 24952 bp, 26 predicted proteins | sample BC1_12_2_MG_FD_181711 | JGI IMG/M metagenome (GOLD analysis project Ga0255040, IMG submission 181711) | Seawater microbial communities from Strait of Georgia, British Columbia, Canada - BC1_12_2 | ecosystem: Environmental > Aquatic > Marine > Strait | place: Canada: British Columbia | collected... | reverse complement strand
CCACTCGAATACGCAATGAGCACAGGATACGAAATCCCATACTTAGATGCATATTCGCTGACTTTAGAAGCATTATCGACGGCGATACCTACAATTTCTAAACCACGGGAAGAGTATTTCTTGTGCAGGGAGACAAGCATCGGAATTTCTTCCCGGCAGGGTGCACACCAGGTTGCCCAAAAGTTGACGAGGACGACCTTCCCCTGCCACTCGGAAATCTGTCGGCTACGCCCGCTCAGGTCGGGCAGCGGTATGACCTGGAGATCGGCCGCGCCGCTCTCGGATTGCAGCAGCATCGGGCCGATGACGCCGCCGGCGAGTGCTGCGGCCGCGCCAACGCTGCCGAGGACGAGCCACTCGCGACGGCTGAGCGCCATCGATGCCTGCGCGTCCCGCCGGGCCTAGCCGCGCGCGGCCGGCCCGAGCAGCTCGCTTAGCTGCGCGATCCCGGCGCGATCGATCACGCGACCGGCGATCGAAGTCTTGAGCGCGAGACGTTCGTCGCGCGGATCGAGCACGGTCAGTTTGAGCGGCACGCCGCTCCACTCCAGCGACAGAACGCTGGCGGCGGTGGCGCGGTCGCCCGCATAGCGTTTGGCGTGCGTCGCGCCATAGGGAATGCCACGGTCGAGCAGGTACAGTTCGATGTCCTTCGTGCTCTCGGGAAACAGCTGCAATTCGATCTCGGCGTAGCGCCCTGCAATCCCTCTCAGCACCGCGCCGGTGATATACGGATTGAAACGCTCGAGCGCGCACATGGCGTCGAGGGCAATTTCGCGCAGGGCGCGAATGCGCTCCGGGTGCTCGTCCGCCTGATAGATTGCGCGGTAGGTCTCGAGCTCCGCCTCGATCTCGTGGTTTGCGGGAAGCCCCTGGCCTTCATCGATGCCGAGCTGGCGAGCCGCCTTGCGCTTGGCGAGCGCAAAGTCGTCGACCCCGTCCTCGGCCATGATGCGCGCCGCTGCGGCCGCAATGTGCGAACGGATTCCGTTTTGCCGCTTGCCGTGCCGTCCCATCACATGGATTCCCTGCAGAACGCGCAGAAATCATAACGCATCGCTTAGAATCGGCGCCCTTTCGCGTCGTTCAAATGGCGGCCCACCTTCACGTACTGGGAATTTGCGGAACCTTCATGGGCGGCCTCGCGGCGCTTGCCCGCGCGGCAGGCTTTCGCGTAACCGGTTGCGATGCAGCGGTCTACCCGCCGATGAGCGAACAGCTTGCGGCGCTCGGCATCGACCTCATCGAAGGCTACGACGCGGAACAGATCAAGCTCAGCCCAGATCTGTGGGTCGTCGGAAACGTCGTCACGCGGGGCAATCCACTGATGGAAGCGATCCTCGAGCGTGGCGAACGATTCGTTTCCGGCCCCGCCTGGCTCGCGGAGCAGATTTTGTTCGGCAAATGGGTGCTGGCGGTCGCCGGCACGCACGGCAAAACCACGACCAGCGCCATGCTGGCGTGGATTCTCGAGTATGCCGGCAAGGACCCGAGCTTCCTGATCGGTGGGATTCCCGGCAACTTCGGGGCCTCGGCGCGGCTCGGCAAGTCGGAATACTTCGTCATCGAGGCCGACGAGTACGACACGGCGTTTTTCGACAAGCGTTCGAAGTTCATCCACTACCGAGCGAAAACCTCGATTCTCAACAATCTGGAATTCGATCATGCGGACATCTTCGGCGATCTTGCAGACATCGAGCAGCAATTTCACCACTTCGTCCGAATATTGCCAAGAAATGGGAAAATCGTCTCGAACGCCCGCGACACGTCCCTTCGGCGCGTCCTGGAGAAGGGTTGCTGGAGCGCGCTCGAACCCTTCGGCAGCCCCGACGGTTGGGACGCGCAGGCCCTCCCCGGCGGCGCCTGCTTTGACGTGCAGTGGAAGGGCCGGTCGGTCGGCCGCGTCGACTGGGCGCTCGCGGGCGAATACAACCGGATGAATGCGCTTGCGGCGATCGGCGCCGCAGTGCACGCGGGCGTGGAATCGGCGCTTGCCTGCGAGGCGCTCGGCCGCTTCGAGGGCGTACGCCGCCGCCTGGAACTGCGTGGAACGGTGCGCGGCGTCACGGTATTCGACGATTTTGCGCACCATCCCACGGCGATTCGCGCCACGATCGAAGGCCTGCGCGCGCGTGCTGGCGATGCACGCATCGTCGCCGTGCTCGAACCGCGCTCGAATACGATGAAGGCCGGCGTAATGAAGGATGCACTCCCGGGAAGCCTTGCGGGCGCCGACCTTGCATTCGTCTACGGCGCGGGGCTCGCCTGGGACCCTGCGACCGTATTCGCCGACCTCGGTGAACGCGTGCAATGCCACAACGACCTCGAAGCGCTCGCCGAGGCGGTCCTTCGCGCGGCGCGCGACGGCGATCAGCTGCTGGTCATGTCGAACGGTAGCTTCGGCGGATTGCCCGGCCGGCTGCTCGAGGGACTCGCGCGTGGGGGCGCTGACGCAGATCAAGCCCCTGACATCGGCGCAACGTAGGCTCGCGCCTCACGCCAATCCGACGGAGCCGTGCATGCACTTCATGATCATCATCCTCGTTTTTCTCCTATGCGTTGTGGTGTGGGGGTTTTTCCACGCCAATCCGACCGGGGTATCGGGTGCCAAGCTTGCGGCGGCAAATATCGTCGTCCTGCTTGGCGCGCTCGCCGTCGGGGTGATTGTCGGCACGGCGCTGTATGGAGACGCAGTCAGCGTCAAGGCGGCCGAGAAGGGCATGGCAACCTACCTCGCGATCATGGCTGCAGGGACCTCGTTTCTCATCGTGGTTGCCACCGGCGGCTTGATTCGAAATCTGGTCGTCTTCCCGCTTTCAAGGCGCGTGCCGCCGCCCTCGGACGCGGCGTGATTTTTTATCTGCACGGCTTCAACAGCTCGCCGGCGTCGCATAAGGCGCGTGCGATGAAGGCCAGCATGGATGCGCGCGGACTCGGCGATCGTTTCATCTGCCCCGCACTACCGCACCAGCCCGAGGCGGCGGTCGGTCACATCGAGGCGGCGTACGCGCCCCTTGCGGCGCGGGATGTGACCTTCGTTGGTAGCTCGCTTGGCGGGTTCTACGCAACCTGGTTCGCCGAGAAGTACGCCCGGCGCGCCGTGTTGCTCAATCCAGCAATCCGACCGGACCTGGGCCTCGAAGCCTTTCTCGGCCCGCAGCAGAACCTCTACACCGGCGCAGCGTTCGAGTTAACGCGCCCGCATCTCGCCGCTTGGCGTGCGCTCGTCGTTGAGCGCGTTGACCCGGAGCGCTACCTGCTGCTCCTCGAGACGGGCGACGAAGTGCTCGACTGGCGCGAGGCGGCGCGCAAATATGAAGGCGCGCGGACGGTGATCCGCGACGGCGGCGACCATAGCTTGCAGAGTTTTCCCGAGCATCTGCCGCGCATTCTCGCGTTTGCGGGCATCACCGACGTCTGAGCGCGGCGAGCCGCGCGCAGGCGGTGCCAACGCCTGCCCCTATAATCCCCGCCCGATGCAGGTGCTGTACGAAGAGTCGGGCGACTTGCGGGTCGCCGCGGTGCTCGCCCAGTCAACGGCCTCCTACCAGGTCGAGACGCCGCATGGGCGGCGTATCAAAGTCAAGACGGGCAACGTGCTGATGCACTTCGAGCGCCCCGCGGCTGCGGAGCTGATGGCGCAGGCGCAGCACTACGCGGAGGCGCTCGAGACGGACTTTCTCTGGCAGTGCTGCGGCGCGGGCGAATTCGGCTTCCAGGAACTGGCGCGCGATTACGTCGGACACGAGCCGACGCCGGTGGAAGCGGCGGGCTTGCTGATGAAACTGCACTCGGCGCCAATGTACTTTTATCGCCGTGGCCGCGGGCGCTTCCAGGCGGCATCCGAGGAGACGCTAAAGCGCGCCATCGCGAGCTTGGAAAAAAAGCGCCGCACGCAGGCGCGTATCGAGACGTGGACCGAGCAGCTTGCACGCGCCGAGTGTCCCGACGAGATCGCCGCGTTGAAGGACGAGTTGCTCTATGCCCCGGATCGCAACAAGCCCGAAACGAAAGCCTTCGAGCAGGCCTGCAAACAGACGCGGTTGGCGCCGGCGCGTCTGTTGGAACGCTGCGGCCTGCTGTCGGACAGCTACGCCTACCATCTGAACGCCTTTCTGCACGAGTTCTTCCCACACGGTGCGCAGTTCCCGCCGCATGCCGCCCCGCAGCTGCCGGAAGACCTTCCGCTCGCCGAGCACGCGGCCTTTAGCCTGGACGACGTCGGCACGACGGAGATCGACGACGCCTTCTCGGTGACGCGCACCGCGGACGGCGGATTGCGCATCGGCGTTCACATCGCGGCGCCGGTGCTCGGGTTTGAATCCGGTTCGCCGATCGACGCCTTCGCGCGCGAACGGCTGTCGACGGCCTACATGCCGGGGCAGAAATTCACCATGCTGCCCGCGGACGTGATCGAACGGTTCTCGCTCGATCACGGCACCGCGCAACCTGCGATGTCGCTTTATGTCGACGTGTCGCCCGAGGATTTCAGCGTGCGCGGGCACACCACGCGCCTCGAACGGGTGCGCATCGACGCCAACCTGCGCCATGCGCAGTACGACGCGCTGAACGTCGCGTTTGTTGACGGTAGCGCCTGCGGCCTACCGTTCGAGGACGCGCTGCGCACGCTGTGGCAGTTCGCCTGCGCGCTCGAAGCGCGGCGCGGCAGGCCCGCGGTGAATACGGGGTTCGACGAGTTCACGGTCGCTGTCGAGAACGGGCGCGTCGAGATCCACGCCCGCAAACGCGGTGCGCCGCTCGACAAATTGGTCGCCGAATTGATGATCCTGGTCAACACGACCTGGGGCACGCTGCTCGCCGAGCGCGATATCGCGGCGATTTACCGCGTGCAGTCATCGGGAAAGGTCCGTCTCAGCGTGCACCCGGAGGCGCATGAGGGACTCGGTGTCTCGTGCTACGCCTGGATGACCTCGCCACTGCGGCGCTACGTCGATCTCGTAAACCAGAGGCAGCTTGCCGCCACACTGGCGGGGCGGCGCGCACCGTTCGGACGCAGCTCTGACGCGCTGTTGTCGGCGATGCGCGCGTTCGAACTGACCTACGCGCGCTATGTCGATCACCAGCGCGCGATGGAATCCTATTGGTGCCTGCGCTGGTTGCTGCAGGAACAGGTCGAGAGCGTCGACGCGGTGGTGCTGCGCGAGCGCGTTGCGCGGTTGGCAGTGCTGCCGTTGACGGTCGCGGTACCCTCGCTCCCCGATCTCGAGCCCGGCACACGGGTTCGGCTCGGGGTCGGCGCAGTGGATTTGATTGAGCGTACGGTCGCGTGCACCTACCGCGAGACGCGAGACGTCGAAGCCGACGCCGCCTTGGATGGCGCCCCCGCCGAGGCCTGAGGTCGTAGAATAGCGGCAGGCCGTTTCCTTGAGGCAAGAATTGCAGGCTGCTTTTGCGACAGCTGCGATGCGCCCGCCCTGGATCTGGGCGGGCACGCACCGTCACTCGCGTGCACTACACGCATCGGTCGTCGTCTCTGTCGCACTGCACGCGGTGTTGCTTTCGGTGCACTTCACCTTTCCCGAAGCACTGCGCTGGAAGTCGCCAGACATGCCGCTCGAAGTCATCCTCGTCAACGCGAAGACGAAGGAGGCGCCCCGCCAGGTCGACACGCTCGCGCAGGCGAACCTGGATCGTGGCGGAAACACCGATCAGGCAGTGCGCGCCAAAACACCGCTGCCGGTGACGCGGCCCGACGCGACCGGCGCGACGATTGCGCAGGCCCAGCGTCGGGTCGAGGTGCTCGAGGAAAAGCAACGCCAGCTGCTCGTCCAGACTAAACGCAAGACGCCGGCGAAGGTTCAGGACCCGCCGCGCAAACCCAAACCCAAACCGAAACCGGCCGAGAAGCCCGTCGAGCGACGCTCAGGACGCGACCTTGCCGACCTGTCGCTCGCCGCCCTCAAGCTGCAGGCCCAACTCGACCGGCGCGTCGAAGCCTACCAAAAGCGGCCCCGCAAGAAATTCATCGGCGCACGCGCGACCGAGTACCGCTTCGCGCAGTACGAAGAGGACTGGCGGATGAAGGTCGAGCGCGTCGGCACGCTCAACTACCCGCCGGAGGCACGCGGGAAGATTTACGGCAATCTGCGCCTGACCGTCACGATCCGGGCCGATGGTGGCGTCGAGTCGGTCGAACTCGACCGTTCCTCGGGCTTGAAAGTGCTCGACCAGGCAGCCTATAAGATCGTTCGCATGGCGGCCCCCTTTGCGCGATTCCCCGCGAACATCCGGCGCGATACCGATCTGCTGGTAATCACGCGCACCTGGTTCTTCGGCCGGGGCGACAAGATCTGGACTAAATAGCGGGTATGGGTATTGATGTGGGGGGAAACGCGCGACGTTTCCCCCACGCCCCCCATCCCAAGAGTGACGCGGGGGAGGGAAACGCGGGACGTTTCCCCCGCACCCCATGAACCTGGATGACGTGGTGCGCCGCGTCTTCGTACACTACGCGCATGACTGACCGCTACGTCGTGATCGGGAATCCGATCGGGCATTCGAAATCGCCCTCGATCCACGCCGCGTTCGCGCGCGCGACGGGCCAGGACATGGACTACGGGCGCATCGAGGCGCCGGTCGACGGATTCGAGGCCGCGGTCGATGCGTTTCGCGCTGCGGGCGGGCGCGGCGCGAACGTCACGCTGCCGTTCAAGACGGCGGCTTTTCATTACTGCGGCGAGCTGAGCGCGCGCGCGCGCGCCGCCGAAGCGGTCAACACGCTGGTGCTCGATCGCGTCGCGGTCTTCGGCGACAACACGGACGGGGTAGGGCTGGTACGCGATCTCGAATCGAATCTCGATTGTGCGCTCGCAGGCCGGCGGGCGCTCCTGCTTGGTGCCGGCGGCGCGGCGCAGGGTGTCGTGCAACCCTTGCTCGACGCCGGCGTGTCGATGCTCGTCATCGTGAACCGTACCGCGGCACGTGCGCGGGCGCTCGCGGCGCGCTTCGCCGGGGTGCAGGGCGGGGGCTACGAGCTGATCGATGAGGGTGCCTTCGACCTGGTCGTGAACGCGACCTCGGCCGGTCTGACCGGCGCGCTGCCGCCGATCCGACGCGAGTTGTTCGCGCGTGGCGCGCTCGCCTACGACATGGTGTACGGGAAAGACACGCCGTTTCTTGCCTTCGCGCGCGCGAACGAGGTGCGCGCCTGTGACGGCATCGGGATGCTCGTCGAGCAGGCCGCGGAATCGTTTTCCATCTGGCGCGGCCTGCGCCCGGACACCGGCCGGGTCCTCACCGCCCTGCGCGGCGCCTAAGCCGCGTCGCCTGATGCGAATCGCCGCGAAGCTTGTCGGCGCGGTCTGCGTCGTCGTCGTCGCGGTCGTCCTCGTCGTGCAGCTCTGGTTCCTGGCCCAGGTGCTTTGGGTTGCGCACAACGATCCCGTACGCACGGCGTTCATGCAGGCGCGCAGCGAAACCCTGCGCGCGCGCGTGGCGCTCGAAGGGAAGGACCCGATGCGGCACGCGCGGCTCGCGGTTCGTTGGGTGCCGTATGGGCAGATCTCGATCCATCTCAAGCGCGCGGTCATTGCTGCCGAGGACGCCCGCTTTCTCGAGCACGGGGGGCTCGACTGGGACGCGATCCACAAGGCGATCGAAAAGAACCAGCGCCGCGGACGCGTCGTGACCGGCGCGTCGACGATCAGCCAGCAACTCGCGAAGAATCTGTTTCTTTCGGGAGATCGTTCGTGGTTGCGCAAGGCGCAGGAAGCCGCGATCGCCTGGATGCTCGAGGCGAGCATGAGCAAGCGCCGCATCCTCGAGTTGTACCTGAACGTGGCGGAGTGGGGCGAGGACGTGTTCGGCGCAGACGCGGCGGCGCGGCGTCATTTCGGCGTGCCGGCCGCAGCGCTGACCGCGCCGCAGGCGGCGTGGCTTGCGGCGGTGCTGCCGAGCCCGCGGCGCTATACGCGCGGTCACACGACGCCCTACCTCGCGCAGCGCGTCGACGTGATCCTGACGCGGATGCGCAGCGCCCGAATACCCTGAACGGCGCTGCGCCACGGCGAGACAGCGGGCGCCGCGGGAATGTCGGGTCCGGCGGTGAACCCATACAATGGCTCGCATCATGCCTACGGTGCAGACGCGACGCGAAGTCGAGGATCTCGAGAGGAACCTGCGCGAGGTGCAGGCGCTGCTCGAGCGCCACGGACCGGTCGAGCAGCTCATGCATTCGCAGCAGCTCGCCGAGCTGCGCGGCCGCCTCGACAGGCTGCACGCCGCCGATATTGCCTTCATCCTCGAGGCCTTGCCGGTCGAGGACCGGCTCGTCGTCTGGGAGCTTGTCAAGGCCGACCGCGACGGAGAGATCCTGCTCGAGGTGTCGGATGCGGTGCGCGAATCGCTCATCGCAAACATGGACTCCGACGAGCTCGTCGCTGCGGCGGGGACACTCGAGGCCGACGAGCTCGCGGACCTCGCCCCCGATCTGCCCGATGAGGTCATCCAGGAAGTCGCGCAGTCGCTACCGCTGGACGAGCGCGAGCAGCTCCGCGCAGCGCTGTCTTACAAGGAGGATACCGTCGGTGCGTTGATGGACTTCGAGTTCATCACGGTGCGCGAGGACGTCGCGCTGGAGGTCGTAACGCGCTACCTGCGCCGCATGGACGAACTGCCCGACCACAGCGACCAGTTATTCGTCGTCGACCGTGCGCGCCGCTTGTGCGGCGCGTTGCCGATCACGCGACTGATCGTCTCGGACCTCGAGCTCGAGGTGGCGGCGGTGCTGGTGCCCGAGCAGGTCACGCTGCACCCGGAGGATCGCGCGGAAGATGCGGCGCGTGCCTTCGAACGCTACGACCTCGTCTCGGCGCCGGTGGTGGACGCCGAGGGACGCCTCGTTGGACGGGTCACGGTGGACGCGGTGGTCGACTACATTCGCGAGCGCAGCGAAGAAACCCAGCTCGCCGAGGCCGGCCTGGCAGAAGAAGAAGACATCTTCGCATCCGTGCTGAACAGCTTTAGGAACCGCTGGTCGTGGCTGGCGGTGAACCTCGTGACGGCGTTCATCGCGTCGCGCGTGATCGACGCTTTCGAGCATTCGATCGCCCAGCTCGTCGCGCTGGCTGCGCTGATGCCGATCGTGGCCGGCATCGGCGGCAATTCCGGCAACCAGACGATGACCATGATCGTGCGCGCGCTCGCCCTCGGTCAGTTGCAGGGGGCGTGGCGCACGCTGCTGCGCAAGGAGCTGAGCGTCGCGCTGCTGAACGGCGTGGTCTGGGGCAGCCTGCTCGGCGCGGTGACCATCTGGCTCTACGGCAATATTGCGCTGGGCGGCGTGATGGCCCTTGCGATGCTGCTGACGCTGGTCCTCGCTGCGGTCATGGGCGTTGCCATCCCCTGGGTACGCGCACGCCTTGGGCGTGACCCGGCGATCGGCTCGTCCGTGCTCATCACCGCCTGCACCGACAGCGGCGGATTCTTCATCTTCCTCGGACTGGCGACGATACTTCTGGTCTAGGCGAGGCTGCGGAACGCCTCGCGCGCGGCAGCCAGCGTCGCGTCGATTTCGGTGCTGCCGTGCGCCGCCGAGACGAATCCGGCCTCGAACGCCGACGGCGCGAGATACACGCCGCGTTCGAGCATGGCGTGAAAAAACCGGTTGAACCGATCCTTGTCGCACTGCATGACTTCGGCAAAGCTCGTCGGCGGCGCGGCGCGGAAATAAAGGCCGAACATGCTGCCGACCGACTGCGCTGAAAACGTTGCGCCGGCAGATTTCGCCTCGGCGGCAAGCCCGTCGACAAGCGCCTGCGTCGTCGCCTCGAGGGCCTCCTGGAATCCGGGGCGCTCGACGAGCGTAAGCGTGGCCAGACCCGCGGCGACTGCGACTGGATTGCCGGACAGGGTGCCCGCCTGGTACACGGGGCCGAGCGGCGCGATGTGCTGCATGATTTCGCGCCTGCCGCCGAAGGCGCCGACCGGCATCCCGCCGCCGATCACCTTACCGAGGGTGGTGAGGTCGGGGCGGATACCGAAGCGCGCCTGCGCCCCGCCGAGCGCGACACGAAAGCCCGTCATTACCTCGTCGAAGATCAGCACCGCGCCGTGGCTGGTGCATTCTTCGCGCAGTGCCTCCAGGAATCCGGGCGCGGGTTGCACCAGGTTCATGTTGCCCGCGACCGGCTCGACGATCACCGCGGCGATTTCGCTGCCGCGCTTGGCAAATAGCGCACGCAGCTGGGCCGCATCGTTGTAGTCGAGCACAACGGACTGCGCTGCAGTCTCGGCGGGTACGCCGGCAGAGGAGGGGTTGCCGAAGGTGAGCGCGCCCGAGCCGGCCTTGACCAGCAGGCTGTCGGCGTGGCCGTGGTAGCAGCCCTCGAATTTGACGACCACGCTGCGCCCGGTGGCGCCGCGCGCGAGGCGCAACGCGCTCATCGTCGCCTCGGTGCCCGAGGACACCAGGCGTACCAACTCGATCGACGGCACGAGGCGGCAGATCGTTTCGGCGAGCTCGACCTCGGCTTCGGTCGGCGCGCCGAAGGACAGGGCGCGCGCAGCCGCTTCCTGCACCGCCTTGACGACCGTGGCATCCGTGTGGCCGGCAACCATCGGGCCCCAGGACCCGACGTAATCGATGTAGCGCTTGCCGTCCGCATCCCATAGATAGGCGCCCAGTGCGCGCTCCAAAAACGGCGGCGTGCCGCCGACCGCGCGAAATGCCCGCACCGGGGAGTTCACCCCGGCCGGAATATGCGCCTGCGCCCGCGCAAACAGGGTTTCATTGCGCGACGTCGTCGGCGTCGTCGGCGTGCTCGGGGTGGTTGGGGCGCTTGAACTCATGGCGATGTCACCGATTCAGGGTCATACAGCTTGGCAAAAGCACCCGCGCGTACCGCCACGTCGGGCGCATCGAACAGGTCGGAGATGACTGCGAGGAGGTCAGCGCCTGCGCCAACGACTGCGGGCGCGTTGTCCACCGTGATGCCGCCGATCGCACACAGTGGCACGCCGAGCGCGCGCGCGTCGGCGAATAACGAGAGCGGCGCGCGTACCGCACCGGGCTTGGTGGGCGAGGCGAACACGCTGCCGAACGCGACATAGTCTGCGCCGGCAGCGACTGCGGTGCGCGCGAGGTCGACGCGGTCATAGCAGGAGGCACCGAGCAGCTTGCCGGGAAGCCGACCGCGGGCGGCAGCAAGATCAGCGTCGTCGCGGCCGAGATGAACCCCGTCGGCATCGAGCGCGAGCGCGAGTTCGACGTCGTCGTTGACGATGAACGCCGCGGCATGCGCGCGGCATAGCGCAGCGAGCGCGCGCGCTTCGTCCACGCGCCGGCCCGGGTCGTGGTCCTTAGGCATCTTGCTGCGGTACTGCAGCAGACGGGCGCCGCCGTCGAGCGCGCGCTGTACGCGGGCGACAAGTTCGGCCTGTGGCAGGCCGAGCGGCGTGATTGCATAAAGACCGCGCAGTCTCACGCAGCCGCCTCGTCGTTCTCTTGCCCGCCGCTGTCGCGTGCCCAGAAGAATCGGTCCGGCAGCAGCTGCCCCATGCCGGGACGAAAGCCGTTGGCGAGCGCCTGCCAGGTGTATTCCTGGGCGTCGTGCGCAGCCTCCGCGATGTCCAGCCCGTTTGCGAGCGCCGCGGCAAGGGCCGATGCCAGCGTGCAACCGGAACCGTGGTAGGTCCCGGCAAGACGCGGCCAGCGGTCGGTGCGCACCACGCCGCCGTCGGCGTACAGGGTATTCACGACCTCGGTTCCGATTTCGTGGGTTCCGGTAATGAGGACGTAGTGACAGCCCATGGCGAGCATCCGTTCAGCGCAATCGTCCAGGTCGAGCGCCTCGTCTTCGAGCTCGTCTTCCGCAAGCCGCCGCGCCTCGATGCTGTTCGGCGTCACGATCGTGCTCTGCGGAACGATCAGGGTTCGCAAGGCCTGTATCAGCGCGTCGTCGGCGAGCGCATCGCCGCGCCCGGAAGCGATCACCGGATCGAGGATCACCGGCACGGCCGGGTAGTCGGCGATAACCTCGGCAATCGCCGCCGCGTTCTCCGCCGAGCCGAGCACGCCGAGCTTGAACGCTGCGACCGGCATGTCCTCGAGCAGCGTGCGCGCCTGTGCGCTGACCCAGTCGGAGTCGATCGCCAGCACACCCTCGATGCCGCGCGTGTCCTGGACGGTAAGTGCGGTGACAACCGACAGCGGGTGACAGCCCATGCTTGCGAGCGTGAGCAGATCTGCCTGCAGGCCCGCGCCGCCGGTTGGATCCGATGCGGCAAAACTGAGAACGATGGGTGGAAGCGATGCCATGCGGCGCGGCTAACGCGCTGCCCGACGCGCTACAAAAGCCGACACGGCGGAATGCGCTAAGATGCGACGCCATTTTAACCCACCACTCGAATAATCCTCATGTCCGATACCACGCTTACCCGCACCTGGATGTGTCTGATCTGCGGCTTCGTCTATGACGAAGCCGCGGGCCTTCCGGATGAGGGGCTCGCGCCGGGCACGCGCTGGGAGGACGTGCCGATCAACTGGACCTGCCCCGAATGCGGCGCGCGTAAGGAAGATTTCGAGATGGTGGAGATCTGAGCCCTCGATCCACCGGCTAGGTACACCGCGTGGAAGTGGCGCGCAGGTCGCGGCGAAACCGCAGCCGCACGACAATGGGCAGTCGTCGGTAGGCGGAACCCTGGACAGGGGGCGCTGTCTGGGCAAGGGACAGGGGTAAAATAGGGCGCCGGATGTCCTCGATCAACCTGACGAATCACTTCCTGATCGCCATGCCGAATATGGCCGATCCATATTTTTCGAGGACATTGACCTATCTGTGCGAACACAACGATCAAGGCGCGCTCGGCCTGGTCGTCAACCGGCCGATCGATCTCACCCTGCAGGCCTTGTTTGAGCGCCTGTCGCTCGCCCTGAAACAGCATGACCTTGCCGGAGCGCCGGTGTACTACGGGGGGCCGGTGCAGACCGACCGCGGATTCGTCCTCCACGCGCCGCCCGGCGAATGGCAGTCGACGCTGCGGGTGCGCGAAGCCATCGGTCTGACGACCTCGAAGGACATTCTCGAGGCCGTGGGGCGCGGTGAGGGGCCGCAACGCATGATGGTCACGCTCGGTTATGCGGGGTGGGCCGCCGGTCAACTCGAACACGAACTGTCGCAGAACGCGTGGCTGTCGGTTGAAGCGCGCGACGCGATCATCTTCGACCTTCCGGCCGAGGAGCGCCTGCCGGCAGCGATGGAACTGCTGGGGATCGATTTCGCGCGCCTCTCGGACGTCGCGGGACATGCCTGAGCGCGCGATGCCGCGTTCAGCGCCAAACGCCCCGCCTGCAGTTGCCCTTCAGATTTCCCCGGTTCGTGGAACCGTGCTGGCGTTCGATTTCGGCGCGCGGCGCCTCGGCGTTGCGGTTGGCGATCTCGAGACGCGCAGTGCGCACCCGCTGGCCGTGATCGCCGCCGAGGGGCAGGCGCGCTTCGCCGAAATCCGCCGCTTGGTAACCGAGTGGCAGCCTTGCGCGATGGTTGTCGGCGTGCCCGCACGCGACGGCGAGACGCACCCGCTCGCGCCGCGCGCCGAGCGCTTCGCGCGCCAGCTCGAGGGGCGTTTCGGCCTGCCCGTGGCGCGGGTGGACGAAAGCTACAGCTCGGTCGAGGCCGAGGGCCGGTTGCGCGCCGCAGCCGGCGCGCGGCGTGCGGCGGCTGCGGCGCGCGCACGATCGCTCGACGGGCATGCTGCCCAACTGCTGCTCGAGCAGTATTTTGCGGAACGCGAATCATGAGCCCGCTGCCTGACGCGGAGCAACTGTGTGTGCAGCTGGCCGATGTCATTCGGCCGACGCTGACGCCCAAGACGGCGATGATCGGGCTCTACACCGGCGGCGTCTGGCTTGCCGAGCGCCTGCACGCCCTGCTCGGGATCGGTGAGCCGCTTGGCACCATGGACATCGCCTTTTACCGCGATGACTACCATCAGCAGGGACTGGCGCGCGATCCGAAGCGCACGAAGATTCCGTTCTCGATTGAAGGGCGCGATGTTCTGCTCATCGACGACGTGCTCTACACCGGCCGGACGGTGCGCGCGGCAATGAACGAGCTGTTCGATTACGGCCGCCCGGAGCGCATCGCGCTTGCGGTGCTCGCCGAGCGTGGTGGCCGCCAACTGCCGATCTGCGCGCAGTTCTGCGGTGCGCGCATCGAAGTTCCCGCCGGCGCGCGGCTACGCCTGCGCCGCGGCCACGACGGCGGGCTTTCATTCCAGCTCGAACATGCAACCTAATCCACAGCTCAACAAGAACGGCGAACTGCAGCACCTGCTGTCGGTCGAGGGGCTGCCGCGCGAAGTAATCGAGCGCATCCTCGACACCGCCGAGTCGTTCATCGGAGTAACCGAGCGCGAGGTGAAGACGGTGCCGTTGCTGCGCGGCAAAAGCGTCTTCAACCTGTTCTTCGAATCGTCGACGCGCACCCGAACGACGTTCGAGATCGCCGCCAAGCGGCTATCGGCCGACGTCATCAACCTGAACATCGGGGTGAGCTCGCAGACTAAGGGCGAATCGCTGCTCGACACGGTCGCGAACCTTTCGGCCATGCAGGCCGACATCTTCGTGGTCCGGCACGGATCCTCCGGTGCCCCCTACCTGATCGCGCGGCACGTGAAGCCGCACGAGCACGTCGTCAACGCGGGCGACGGGCGCCACGCGCACCCCACGCAGGGGCTGCTCGATTTGTATACGTTGCGCCATTACAAGAAGGATTTCACCCAGCTGACGGTCGCGATCGTCGGCGACGTGCTGCACTCGCGGGTCGCTCGCTCGCTCATTCACGGCCTAAACATCCTCGGCACACCCGAGGTGCGGGTCATTGGACCGCAGACCCTGATTCCGCCGGGCGTGGAGGCGCTCGGGGTGCAGGTGTTCCGTAACATGCGCGAAGGCCTGAAGGGCGCCGATGCCGTGGTGATGTTGCGGCTGCAAAACGAACGCATGCGCGGGGCACTGCTCCCCTCGGCGCAAGAATTCTTCAAGACCTATGGCCTTACCGCGGAGAAGCTCGCGGGTGCGAAGCCTGACGTCATCGTCATGCACCCGGGGCCGATGAACCGCGGCGTCGAGATCGATTCCACGGTGGCCGATGGCCCGCACTCGGTGATCCTGCCGCAGGTCACCTTCGGCATCGCAGTGCGCATGGCCGTGATGAGCATGGTCGCAGGGGCTTCGGCGTGACGCTGTTGATCACCAATGCACGCCTGATCGATCCCGCTAGCGGGCGCGACGCCCAGGGCGACGTGTTCATTGCCAAAGGGCGGATCGCGGCGCTAGATGCTGACGCGCGCGCTGCGAAGGCGGCGCAGACGCTCGATGCGTCCGGGCTCGTGGTGGCGCCTGGGCTCATCGATCTCGCCGCGCGGCTGCGCGAACCCGGCGAGGAGTACAAGGCGACGCTCGAATCAGAGATGGACGCCGCGGTTGCCGGCGGCGTCACCAGCCTCGCCTGTCCACCCGACACCGACCCACCGCTAGACGAACCGGGGCTGGTCGAAATGCTGCGCCGACGGGCGCGCGCGCTGGCGCGTGCGCGTCTCTACCCGGTGGGCGCGCTGACGGTGAAGCTGCAGGGCGAGACGCTGACCGAGATGTCCGAGCTCGCCGATTCGGGCTGTGTTGCGTTTTCCCAGGCCAACGTTGCGCTCCTCGACACGCAGATGCTGTGGCGCGCGCTGCAGTACGCGGGTAGCTTCGGATTTTCGGTCTGGCTGCGACCCCTGGAGCCGTGGCTGATGCGCGGCGTTGCGCACGACGGCGAGGTCGCGACCCGGCTCGGCCTGGCGGGCATTCCGTCGTTTGCCGAGACCATCGCGCTCGGCACGATACTCGAGATCGTGCGCGCGACCGGGACGCGCGTTCATCTGTGCCGGCTCTCGACCGCAGGCGCGGTGGCGATGGTGCGCGCCGCGAAACGCGAGCGCCTGCCGGTGAGCTGCGACGTCGGCGTGCATCACCTGCACCTGTGCGACGTCGATCTCGGCTATTTTGACGCGCTGTGCCGGCTCGACCCGCCGCTGCGGGCGCAGCGCGACCGCGACGCGCTGTCCGAGGGTCTGGCCGACGGCACCATCGATTGCCTGTGCTCGGACCACACACCGGTCGACGACGATGCCAAGCACCAACCCTTTGCGGAGGCCGCGCCTGGAGCGACCGGGCTCGAATTGCTGTTGCCGCTCACCCTGCGCTGGGGTGTGATGAAAAAGCGCTCGCTGTTGCAAACGCTCGCGCGTATCACCAGCGACCCGGCACGCATTCTGGGGGTGCAGAGCGGGCGGCTCGAAGTCGGTGCACCCGGCGATATCGTGGTGTTCGATCCCGACGCCCCGGTGCGAATCACCGCCGCGGGGTTGAAGAGCCAGGGGAAGAACACACCGTTCCTTGGCTATGAACTGCCGGGACGCGTACGCGCCACGGTCGTTGCGGGCAAGGTGGTATACGAGCAGGAATGACGCAGGCCGGCCGATGGCTCGTTTGTGCGTTGGCTGCGTCGGTCGCGTTGCTAGGCGGTCTCGCCGCCTGCAGTTCCTCACCGCCGCGCGATGAGGGTGCAGGCGGCACGCCGCCGCGCGGTGGGGGCTATTACAAAGACGACGGACCCGGCGATGCGATTCCGCCGAACCTTGCCGCAGTGCCCGATGCGGTGCCGAAGCGCGAGCCGCTCAGCCGATACGCCAATCGCCCCTACGAAGTGTTCGGCACGCGCTATGTTCCGCTGACCCGCGTACAGCCGTTTCACGAGCAGGGCATGGCCAGCTGGTACGGTCGGCGCTACCACGGCAAGAAGACCTCGAGCGGAGAACCGTACGACATGTATGCGATGACGGCCGCGCATCCGACCTTGCCGATACCGAGCTACGTGCGGGTCGTCCATCTGGCGAGCGGGCGCAGCGTCGTAGTCCGCATCAACGACCGCGGACCGTTTCTTGGCGGACGCGCGATCGACCTGTCCTACGTCGCCGCCTTCAAGCTGGGCTACATTGGCGCGGGCAGCGCGCGCGTCGAGGTGAGCGCGATCGTGCCGGGTGCGCGGGTGGCCGAGGCGCAGTCCACGCCGCCATCGGCGAGCGCTGCGGCAGTGCCTCCCATCGAAGCAACGGCCGGGTTCTACCTGCAGCTTGCGGCCTTCTCGGCGCCGGCGGGCGCCGAAAGCATGCGCGAACAGCTCGCGCGCCAGTTCGACTGGGTTGCCGAGCGCATCCAGGTCGTGGCAAGCGGCGATCTGTACAAGGTACAGCTTGGCCCTTATCACAGCCGTGACGAGGCGATGGGAATTGCGGAACGCATTGCCGCGGAGTTGAACTTTCGCCCCTTCGTCGTGGTCCGCTGAGGCGGGCTGGCGTCGTCCGATCTGCATGCCACCGCCGAAGATCTGCCCTGCCTCTCTATAATTCGTTCCTTTTCCTGCTGCGGAAACACATGCTGAAACGATTGCTGAGCGTAGTTCTCCTCTCTGCGAGCGCGTTCGCGCAGGCCGCGGCGCCGGCGCCGCCGTCGGTCGCCGGACGGTCATGGCTCCTCGCCGACCTGTCGAGCGGGCAGATTCTGGCGAGCGAGAAGGCCGACGAACAATTCGAACCGGCGTCGCTCACGAAGCTGATGACCGCCTATGTCGTGTTCGGTGCCTTGCGCGACAAGCGCATTTCGCTCGAGCAAACGGTCACCGTATCGACCCGTGCGTGGAAGGCAAAAGGATCGCGCATGTTCATCGAGCCACGAAAACCGGTAACGGTCGAGGCGCTCGTTCAGGGCATGGTCGTGCAGTCCGGAAACGACGCCAGCATTGCCCTGGCCGAGCACGTTGCGGGCAGCGAAGAGGTGTTCGTCACCCGCATGAATGAGGAAGCCGTTCGGCTTGGGCTGAAACAGACGAAGTTCATGAACGCGTCCGGCTTGCCCAATCTGCAACACCTGACGACGGCGCAGGATCTCTACCGACTCGCGGCCGCGTTGATCCATGATTTCCCGGTTGAGTACGCACGCTACTACTCGCAACACGAATACCGCTACAACAACATCACGCAGCGCAATCGAAATCGGCTGCTGTGGCTCGATCCGAGCGTCGACGGCGTAAAAACCGGGCATACCGATGCGGCGGGCTACTGTTTGATTGCGTCATCGCAACGCGGGGAACGGCGCCTGCTATCGGTGCTGCTCGGGTCGAGTTCCGAGGCCGAGCGCGCGCAGGAATCGCTCAAGCTGCTGAACTGGGGCTATCAGGCGTTTGACAGCGTAAAGATCTACGCAAAGGGCAAGGTCGTGAAGACCATACCCGTATGGAAGGGCGAAGCAAAGATGGTGAATGCCGGTTTTGCAGGCGATCTGGTGCTTACTGTACCCAAATCGCAGGCCGCGAAGCTGAGCGCCGAGTTGCTGTCGCGTCAACCGCTCGTCGCACCGGTGGCGCAGCATCAACCGGTCGGCGTTCTGCGCGTGACCCTCGAAGATCAGCTCGTGGGCGAGTACCCGCTGATCGCGCTCGAGGCGGTGCCCGAGGCCGGATTCTTCGGCCGCACGTGGGATACACTGAGGCTGTGGCTGAAATGACGGGGGCTCCCGTGAGCGACATGGTGTTCCTGAACGGCGAGATTCTGCCGATCGACGAGGCCAAGGTTCCGGTGCTCGATCGGGGATTCATATTCGGCGACGGAATCTACGAGCTGGTGCCCGTGTATTCGCGCGTGCCGTTCCGGCTCGAGGAGCACTTGGCGCGACTCGAGCGCAGCCTCGGCGCGGTGCGCATCAAAAATCCCTACACGCGCGCGCAATGGCGCGATGTCATCCAGCGCTTGATCGCTGCGCAGCCGTTCGAGGACCAGGGCCTGTATTTTCAGGTCACGCGTGGCGTCGCGAAACGCGATCACGCCTTTCCGCAGGACGTCGAGCCGACGGTGTTCGCAATGTCGAACCCGCTCGTCAGCCCGCCCGCGGCGCTGGTCGAGCGCGGTGCGGCCGCGCGCAGCGCCGACGATTTCCGCTGGCAGCGCTGCGACATCAAGTCGATCTCGCTGATCGGCAACTGCCTGCTGCGCCAGGTTTCCGCGGAAGTCGGCGAGGCGGAAACGATTCTGTTTCGCGACGGCAAACTCACCGAAGCCTCGGCGTCGAACGTATTCATCGTCAAGGCCGGCGTGATACAGGCGCCGCCAAAGTCCAACCTGATCCTGCCGGGCATCACCTACGATGTGGTGGTCGAGCTCGCACGCGAGGCAAGCCTGCCGCTCGAGTTTCGGGACATCGGCGAGGGCGAGGCGCGCGCGGCCGACGAAATCTGGGTGACCTCGTCATCGAAAGAGGTGCTCGCCATCGTTTTGCTGGACGGCAAGCCGGTCGGGGACGGCAAGCCCGGGCCGATGTTCAAGCGCATGTACGCGCTCTATCAGGAATTCAAGCGCACGGTGATGCGCGCCGGGCGGGAGAAAGCCGCGGCCTGAATGGACCCCGGGCATACGCTGCTCGAATTTCCCACGCCCTTCCCGATCAAGATCATGGGTCGGCGCGAGGGCGGGTTCGCGCAGAGCGTGATGAAGATTGTCCTCAAGCACGCGCCGGATTTCCAGCCGGCGACCATGGAAATGCGCCCGAGCCGGCAAGGCAAGTACCTCAGCCTCACGGTGACCATCGAGGCACGCTCGCGCGAGCAGCTCGATGCGCTCTATCAGGAGCTTTGCGATGAACCTCACGTGGTGATGGTGCTGTGATGGCGGCGGTGCTTGCGTCCCTCGGTCCGGCAATCGCGTTTAGGCGCCTCGGGCGGGCGGACTACCTGCAGACCTTGGAGGCGATGCGCGCGTATACACGGGATCGCGACGCAACGACGCCCGACGCATTGTGGCTCCTCGAGCATCCGCCGGTGTACACGCTGGGGCAGGGGAGCCGGTCGACCCATGGACCACGCGGCAGCGGCGTTCCGGTCGTTCGGGTCGAACGCGGCGGGCAGGTGACGTACCACGGACCGGGGCAGGTCGTGCTGTACACGCTCATCGATCTTGCGCGGCGCGCGATCAAGGTGCGGGCGTTTGTCCGCTTGCTCGAAGACACGGTTATCGACGTTCTCGCCGAGCACGGCGTCGCCGGCGAATGCAGGCCGGGCGCGCCCGGCGTCTATGTCAACGGCGCCAAGGTCGCGGCGCTCGGCATCCGCGTCGCGCGCGGCCGCGCTTTCCACGGCCTCGCATTGAACGTCGACATGGATCTCTCGCCGTTCGACGCGATCGACCCCTGCGGGTATCCGGGTCTTCGGGTCACCCAGACCAGGAACCTCGGTCTCGCGCTCACGCCAGCACAGGCGGGCGAGCGGCTCGCGGCGGTACTCGCGGAGAAGCTCGCCCATGCGTGAAGCCGGCATCAAGGAAAAGGGCGCGAAGAAGACCGCGCGCATCACGGTCAACATCGTGCCGCGCGCGCCGCTGGCCAAGCCGTCCTGGATTCGGGTGCGCGCCGCGAGCCCGAACTCCCGCTTCTACGAGATCAAGGACAGGCTGCGGGCGCAGAATCTGCATACCGTCTGCGAGGAAGCGAGCTGTCCGAACATCGCTGAGTGCTTCGGCAAAGGCACCGCGACCTTCATGATCCTCGGTGATATCTGCACGCGGCGCTGCCCGTTCTGTGACGTCGCGCACGGCCGACCATTGGCGCCGGATGCAGAGGAGCCGGCGCATCTTGCCGAGACCATCGCGCAGCTGCGTCTCGCCTACGTCGTGATCACCAGCGTCGATCGCGACGACATGAAGGACGGCGGCGCGCAACATTTCGTCGACTGCGTTCGTGCGGTGCGCGCCCGCGCGCCCGCGACCACGATCGAGGTACTGGTGCCGGACTTCCGCGGGCGGCTCGAGCGTGCACTCGAGGTGCTCCGGGCCGCGCCACCCGATGTCATGAATCACAATCTTGAAACCGTCCCGCGACTCTACCGCAAGGCGCGTCCGGGGGGCGACTATGCGCACTCGCTGCGGTTGCTGCAGGCGTTCAAGGCGGGCAGTCCCTCCATCCCCACGAAGTCGGGGCTCATGGTGGGTCTCGGCGAGACCGACGCGGAGATTGTGCAGGTCATGCGTGATCTGCGCGCGCACGACGTCGAGATGCTGACCATCGGCCAGTACCTGGCGCCGTCGGCGCATCATCTAGCGGTCGAGCGCTACGTCACGCCAGAGACCTTCGCGCAGTTCGAGCGCGAAGCGGCAGCGATGGGATTTCGCCACGCGGCAATCGGACCGCTGGTGCGTTCCTCCTACCATGCCGACCGGCAGGCGCAGGCGGCGGGCGTCGACGCGGCGTGCTGAGGCAGCGCGGCAGACGATGATGCAGCGGGCGTTGGCCTTGCTGTTGGCGTGGACGATGGCGTTCCCGGCGTTGGCGCAGCTCGACAAGATCACAAATCGGGACGCGGTCGCCGGACTCAAGGCGGCGCTGGAGAATGGCGCCGTTTTCGCGGTGCAGACGCTCGGACGGACCGACGGCTTCTTCGGTGATCCGCGCGTCAAGATCCCTCTGCCCGACTCGCTGCAAACGGCCGAGCGGCTGATGCGCGGCTTCGGTATGGGCCGCAGCGCCGACGAGCTGATTCTAACCATGAACCGCGCAGCCGAAGCGGCGGTGCCGGAAGCCGAGCGTTTGCTGGTCGACGCGGTGAAGAAGATGACCGTTCGCGACGCCAAGGGCATCCTCACTAGCGGCGAGACGGCGGGGACGAAGTACTTTCAGCGCGCGACCTCAGATCGGCTGCGCGCGCGCTTCCTGCCGATCGTCAAGCAGGCCACCGCCAAGGTCGATCTCGCACGGCAGTACAACCAGTACGCGGAGCAGGGCGCGCGCTTCGGGCTCATCAAGAAAGAGCACGCCAACCTCGACGCCTACGTCACGCAGCAGGCGCTCGACGGCCTGTATTTCATAATTGCCGAGGAAGAGAAGAAGATCCGCAAAGACCCGGTCGGCAGCGCCTCGAACATCATCAAGAAAGTATTCGGCGCCATCAAGTAGTCGAGCACCCGCTTTTTCTGAACGTTGGCGTTGCGCTGCGGCATGGAATCCCACCGTGCAACGCATCGTTGTTCTTCAATGCGCCTGGTCCCAGTTTTCGCCGACGCCGACATCGACGATCAGCGGCACGTCGAGCGCAGCGACATCCTGCATGCGAGCGCGCACGCCGTCAGTCACCGCGTCCAGTTCGTCCTCCGGAACCTCGAGCACGAGTTCGTCATGCACCTGCATGACGAGCCGCGCGCGCAGGCGATCGCGGTGCAGCCAGTCCTGCACCGACACCATGGCAAGCTTGATGAGGTCGGCCGCGGTGCCCTGCATCGGCGCGTTGATCGCCGCGCGCTCCGCCCCCTGGCGCCGCGCCGGGTTGCCGGATTTCATCTCCGGCAGCCACAGGCGCCGACCGAATAGGGTTTCGACGTAACCCGTCTTGCGCGCCTGCTCGCGCGTGGCGTCCATGTAGCGCTTGACGCCCGGGTAGCGCGAAAAATAGCTGTCGATGTAGGCCTGCGCGGTGGGACGCTCGATGCCGAGGTTTTGCGCAAGACCAAAACTCGACATGCCGTAAATCAGCCCGAAATTGATCGTCTTCGCGGTACGGCGCTCGTCATCGCTTACCTTCTCGAGCGGCAGACCGAACACCTCTGCCGCGGTCGCTTGGTGCACGTCATGGCCGTGGGCGAACGCGTGGCGCAGCCCCTCGTCGCCCGACAGGTGCGCCATGATGCGCAGCTCGATCTGCGAGTAGTCCGCCGACAGGAGTTTCCAGCCGGGCGGCGCGATGAAGGCTTCGCGAATGCGCCGCCCCTCGGCCGTACGCACGGGGATGTTTTGCAGGTTCGGATCGTTCGACGCGAGCCGCCCGGTGACCGCGACAGCCTGCGAATAGGTGGTATGCACGCGCCCGGTGTCCGGCTGCGTCATCTTCGGCAGCTTGTCGGTGTAGGTCGACTTGAGCTTGGCGACCGCGCGGTATTCGAGCAGCAGTTTCGGCAGTGGATAGTCTTGCGCGAGCTCGGCGAGCACGTCCTCGTCGGTCGAGGGTTGGCCAGACGGCGTCTTCTTTTTTACCGGCAGTCCCTGGCGCTCGAACAGGATCTCCTGAATCTGCTTGGGCGAGTTCAGGTTGAACGGCTGCCCTGCGGCGGTGTAGGCCTTCTGCTCGAGCGTGAGCATGGTCTTGCCGAGCTCGTGACTTTGCGCTTCGAGTTTCGGACGATCGAGCAAAACCCCATTGCGCTCCATCTCGAGCAGCACGGGCATGACCGGGAGCTCGATGTCCTCGTAGACCTTGCGCAGCTTCTCGTCAGCGAGAATTTTCGGATAGAGGACGTCGTGGATGGCGAGTGCGCAATCCGCATCCTCCGCGGCGTACTCGGCAGCACGGCCGAGCTCGACGGCCGAGAACGAAATCCGTGCTGCGCCCTTGCCGGTCACCTGGTCGTAGCCGATGGTGGTCCAGCCGAGATGGCGCTGCGCGAGCGAGTCGAGGTCGTGGCGCAGATGCACCTCGTACACGTAGGACTCGAGCAGGGTGTCGTGCGCCACGCCCGCGAGCTGCACCCCATGGTTCGCGAGCACGTGCGCATCGAACTTCAGGTTTTGGCCGACCTTGGCGCGCTGCGGGTTCTCCAGCCAGGGTCGCAGCGCTGTGAGGGCCTGCTCGGTTGCGATCTGTGTCGGGGCGCCGGGGTACTCATGGGCGAGGGGCAGGTAGGCCGCCGTATCGCCATAGGCGAAGGACATTCCGACCAGCCGCGCCACCATGGTCTCGAGGCCCGTCGTCTCGGTGTCGAAACCGACGAGTTCCGTCGCGTCGAGTTCGGCGACGAGCGTGCCCAGGGCGGCCTCGTCAAGGATGGACACGATGCGTCTGCGCGCAGGTGCGGCCGTGTCTACGGATGCTGCCCTTTCGTTTTCCGCGGCGTTGGTGGTCGCCGCCGCCTGGCGCAGCGGCGCTTCGGCGCCCTCGAGTTCGCGCCGCCAGGTCTTGAAACCAAAACGGGTGAACAGCGCCTTGAGTTGATCTGGATTCGCGTCGCCGTCGACCAGCTCGCTTAGGGCGACCGGGAGGCGCACGTCGCGCTTCACACGCAGAAGTTCGCGGCCCTGCGGCAGCCAATCGAGCGCCTTCCTCAGGTTGTCCCCGACCACGCCGCCGATCTCGCCGGCGTGTGCGATCACGCCGTCAAGCGAGCCGTATTGCGTGAGCCACTTCACCGCGGTCTTGGGACCGACCTTTTCGACACCCGGCACGTTGTCGACGGCATCCCCGACCAGCGCGAGGTAATCGACGATGTTCGAAGGCGGAACGCCGAACTTGCGCTTCACGCCCTCGACATCGAGTGTCTCGTTGGTCATCGTGTTGATGAGCGTCACCCGCCCATCGACGAGTTGCGCGAGGTCCTTGTCGCCGGTGGAAATGACGCAGCGCCAATCTTGTGCACTGGCGCTCTCGGCCAGCGTCGCAATGACGTCATCGGCTTCTACGCCCTCTACGCTGAGCACCGGCCAACCGAGCGCGGCAACCGCTTCCACCAGTGGCGCGATCTGCGCAGCAAGGTCGTCCGGCATCGGCGGGCGGTTTGCCTTGTACTCGGGATAGGCATCGTCGCGGAACGTCTTGCCCTTGGCGTCGAATACGCAGGCGCGCGCCTGCGCGTCGTAGTCGGCGGCGAGGCGCCGTAGCATATTTAGGACACCGTAGATCGCGCCGGTCGGATCGCCTTGCGGGCTGCGGAGCTCGGGCAACGCGTGAAACGCGCGGTACAGGTACGACGAGCCGTCGACCAGCAACAACGTTTTCTCGGAGACGCGCTCAGCTCCGGCGGACACAGCGGACACAGGACACTATAGGAATCGAAAGGAATCGAAATTCGACCGATTGCTCCCAACCGGGGGAGCGAGAGTTTCGCCCGCGAAGCCCGGCGAGTGTTTGGCATTATGGCAGAG
>Ga0255040_10000041_pt1 | contig 25037 bp, 37 predicted proteins | sample BC1_12_2_MG_FD_181711 | JGI IMG/M metagenome (GOLD analysis project Ga0255040, IMG submission 181711) | Seawater microbial communities from Strait of Georgia, British Columbia, Canada - BC1_12_2 | ecosystem: Environmental > Aquatic > Marine > Strait | place: Canada: British Columbia | collected... | reverse complement strand
GATGGAACAGTTGATGATCAAAGCACCACGACTACATTTACGGTGGACAATGTACTGGAGTAATGGTATGATAACAGTTATTAACATGAACACATGGAGTAGTGTATAATGCCTATTATAGATGCAGGTCTGTTTGTCATTTTATTGGCGACTGCTTTTGGAAGCTTTTTCTTAACTGGTATTGTAAAATATGGATTTGTGTTTAAACTAGTTGGGGCATTCTTATTTTTCTCAATGGGTGTAATGATGAATGCGGAATATGAAGTAGCGTATACGGTAGTTAATACAGATCCAGATGGAAAAATATCTACGGATCATCGTTATCTTGTTGGTGACGGTACAGGTTCAAGTGAATATTCATCTTGGTTAGGTTGGTTATTTGTTGGTCTTGGTTTGATATGGTCAGCGTTCTTCTTCATGGAAGTCATGGGGCAGGGCGGTTGGAGTTTTTAGTTAGATATATATAGTGGTTATTATGAGATATAGTACATGAATTTAGGTGGCAGTAGTAAATCTTTAGAGGATCAATTGGTTGAACAACAAAAGAAAGAACAAGAACTTATAAAATTAATTGATGAGAAAAGAGAGGAAGAACGTATACAAGACGAACATGACGCAAAAGTTGCTGAAGAGAAGAGAATTATATTAGAAAAACAGGCTGCAGAAGAATTACAAAGAAAAGCTGAAGAAGCAGTAAGAAAAGCTGAAGAAGAAGAATTGAAAAGAAAAGCCGAAGAAGCAAAGAAATTACAATTAGAACAAGAAGCACACGCAAGGAAAGAAACACAGAAAGAAATTGATGAAATACGTAAAATAAAAGAATCTCAGACAGCAAAGCGAAAAGAACTTGAAGATCGAGTAAAAGACCACCCAAAAGGTTGTATGTGTAATGCTTGTTCTCAATTACGTGAACAACACCCAAAAGGTTGTATGTGTAATAGATGTTCAATTTTAGCTAAAGAAGCAGAATTACAATCAACACTAACAAGTGACTCAACACAATCATCAGAAACAAAGGTAGAACCAAAACAAAAGAAAAAATCAAAATTTAGTTTTAAAAGAAAACCAAAACCTGAAGTTTTGAAAAAAGCAGATTTGGATGAATATCATAAAGTAAAGAAAGATCCAGATAAATTACTTGGATTTATTAAAAAACAAAGAACCACAATAAACAAACAAAATGAAGCTGAAAAAATCAAAGATGTAATTAAAAAAGAAGGTGCAATAGATGCAAAAGTTAAATCATCTATTTTTACTGATGTTGCAGTACTAGGGCTTAGACTAGCAATAGGATTTTCATTTATTGCTCATGGTCTTTCAAAAATGGATGGTGAAGGACAAATGTTTATTGGAATGCTTCAAGAATGGGGTGTACCAATGGATTTAGCATTTCCAATTGCATTAGCAGAGCTCGTTGCAGGTATATTGATAACTACAGGTATTTTAACTAGGATATCAAGTGTATTAATAGGTGTGATTATGCTTGGTGCTATTTTTGTAGTAAAAGGTGTAGGTACATTAATTGGTCAAGGTGGTATTGAGCTAGATGTGATTGTTCTAGCGGCTGTAGCTGTATTAGGTATCTTTGGTCCAGGTAGATTATCTGTATCAAATATTGGTATTAAAGGCTTGATACTTGATAGAAAGCTTCAATAATTCGTTTTAAATAGGATACTTGTTAATTGTTATTTATGCATGCACAACATAAAGCCGGATGCGGATGCGGTTCCCATTCAATGAGAGATGTCATAAAAAGCATTTATGAAATGAAAGGTGAGAACTATTTAAGTCCAAGCAATAAAACAATGGCAGACGGATTCTGGACAGCAGGCCAACCCAACTCAAAAGGAGGTAAGAAATGAAGAGAAAAACAGGTAAGACAAAAACAGGTTTAAAATCATTCCCACATAAAACAAAAGCTACACCAGGTAAATATACACCAAAGAAATTCCAAAGAAACACAAAAGCATCTACAGGTCACAAAGCCTATAGAACTGGAACTGGTACAGTTATGGACGGATATTTTTCATCTGAAGTCGGAGCAAACAACAGAAGCTATATTAATCGAATGTCCGAGGGATATTAGATGACTGGGGTTGGAGACGCTACAGGCCTTCTAGGAACTGCAGTAGGACTAGGGGCAACTCTACTTTTTACTGGTATGTTAATTGACCATGTGGATAAGACTACTAATAAATTAATTAAAAGTGGTAAACAACAAGGTAAGAAACGTCCTCAAAAACGTAAATCAACTACTAAAAAGAAAACCACAAAGAATATAAAGAAGCGAGTTAAGTATTAGATATGCGAAGAAAATGTGGTTGTGTGTGTCATATGCTCAACGAAGGTTTTTGTGATTTATGCCGCTTGGATCACCAGGATGATTCAATTATTGGTTAGTTTTCAGGTTCTTATATGAGTAAAATGTAGTTTCATATATGAGGTTCTACATTAATTAACATGGCTAAGATTAAAGTTTCTTTAAAAGAAAAACTAACACTTAAGGAAAAAGCAAAATTAAAGGTAAAAAATAAAAAGAAAAAAGTAAAAAAATTAACTAAATCACAAGCAAGTATTTTTGGGGTTTCTGAAGATACTGATATTAGTAATATTGGATATTTTGGTCCAGCAGATAGTAGTGCTTCACGTACAGTAACTAAAAATAAAGTACCAACAATAGAACTTACTCCAAATAATACAAAAATGAAAAAGAAATTAACAAACTCACAACAACGTTTACAAGACACTGGTTTAGGTGGTGGTAACAAACAATTAGCATTTGGAGATGTTGATAATTATAATAGATTTAGTAGTGTTAATATACCTGAATTAAGTGCCAGAGTTGATAAAAATAAGGTAACTAAATCTGATAGAAATCTTATATATGGAATTGGTGATAGTAGAGGTTTGTTAGTTCAAGGAATGACTAATAGATCAAAACAAAAAATAGCACCAGGTTCAGCCCAATTACCAACTGTATTTGCAGTAGCATCAACTAATAATTTTACTAATCCAAATTTCAATAAAAAGAATACACCATCAACTCCTAGATCTGTCCAAAGTGCTCGAAGTAGAAGTGCTGGTACTACTTTAAATAAATCAGTATCAGGTTTAAATAAACTTTCTGGATTTGGTATACCAGTAAATACAAATATATTTACACCATCAGGAGCACCACGTTCTAGTGTTGGACAAATTGGAAAAGTTTCTAGTCCATATGGTAGTTATGCAAATCCTGCATTTGGTGCAAAAACAATAAAATCAACAACAAAAAGACCAACAATGAGTCAAGATCAATTTGCTATAAATATTAAAATGGTATCAGGTGGATTTGGTTTAGGTGATGTCCAAGAACGTAAACGTCTTGAAATTACAAGTGCAGGTCTTAAAGCTGCAGCAAAACATAGAAGTAGAGCAAAATTAAAAATTGATTTAGCACAAATGACGTCAGATCCAAGTTTGGCAGAAGCAAATAGAATATTAGCATTACAAGGTGCAGATTATAGATTTAAAGTTGAATCACGAAGAATTAGACGAGGAAAATGGAAAGCACAAACAGTTGCATATTATATTGGTCCAAGTACAAGAACTTCATATCAAAGAACTATACACAATGGTAGAAAAGTAACGGCATATAGAGGATTATCACCAGGTCAAACTGTTAGTAGAGGTTCACCAATAAGTGTTGTAAATGCATATAATAAAGCTGGTGCAATAACAGACTTTGCAATAGCTAATACTGATATAAAACCAACTGGTAAATATTATGATACATCATTAAATTTGAGTTCAATTTCTTCAAGAATATCACAATTAGAATCAATGGCTACACGTTATAAACAACAAAGAGGTGGTTGGAAACGTATTCCACAAAAGGTATATTATCGTGGAAATGGTTTAGGTTTTAGTGCTAGTTATAGAACTATTTGGTACACACCACCAGCTATTCAAGGTACTGGGCCTATTTCAGCTGCAGGTGGTAAATTAACTCAAGCTCAAGCAAATGAATATGCAAAATTAATAGCACAAAGACCAAAGGCTGGACACCTTGGAAAACAAGCATTTGCATCACATGTTGAAGGTGTTGCTGCATCAAAGAAAGCCATAGTTGATAAATATGTTGATCCATTAGATTCTATTTATAGTTATGCTGCAGTTAGTGATGACCAAATAACCGATTTACAAAAATATGGTTCTGACTTGACTACAAATATTGGAGAATTTGATAGTAATATTGATTTATTACAACAAGGTATTGCAAGAGTACAAACTGTTCGGGGTAAAGCAACCGCATCAAGAAAAGCTGGTATGTTTGGTACATCTGCATATGATGCTATTGAATCAAGAGAAAAACCATTTGATACAACAATTTCTAATACTTCACATGCATTAGCTGATATTACTGGTCAATTACAATCTAAACAAAGTTCATATTTGTCTGAATTTGGTTCAGGTGCCGTTGGTAAAACTAAAGCAGGTGCTGAAACCATTATTGCTACACCTGGTAATAGAACTATAAAAGCTGGAGGGTATTATGGTAAAAGTGCATATACAGCAAGAACTGGTCAAACTGTTATAAGTATACCAAAAGATCAGATACCAGCAAACGGTAAAGTTGTTATTGAAGCCACAGTAAGTTATTCAGGTTACAAAGGCCCAGTTAAAACAGTTACTTCACTTGGTACAGTTGCTGGTGCAAGAGGTGGTAGATCTCAAACTATTAGAAAAACACTTCCAGTAGATGCAAACGGTAATATTGTAATTAAAGCTGCAATGACAGGTAACACGAGATATCATTTAACAAAAACAGGTCTTTCAAATATTAAAGTAATTGATCCAAGTAAATCTTCACGTGGTGCACAATTAGTAGGTGATATAGGTTCATTAACTTCACAACAATCACAATTACAAAGTAATCTAAAAGAAAATCAAAAAGTAAAATCATATTTTGACGATGCACAAAATTTCCTTACAGGTAAATCTACTGCACTTAAAGGTAAACAAGGTAAAACAATTGCAACTTTCAGTGGTGGTAAATTAAGTGTATCCGACCAAGATCAATTCCAAGATTTGTTTGGTACTGGATTTGATAGTGATTCATTCGGAGCTACAAGAGATATATACACTCCACTTAATGCATTAGCAACAAGAAAAGCTTCAGTGACTCAACAACGACAAACAGTAGTAGATAGAGAAGCAACAAGAGGCGCTATATTAACAACAACAAAGAAAACTTCATTAACTTCACAAGCTTCAGCATTAGATGCTAAAGCTGCAAGTATAACTAAATCAGCAAGAACAGTAATGGCTTCAGGTGTAAATAACGCAAATAATCATCATACTAAAATTGAAGTACGAACTAGTAGACGAAATCAAGGTAGAAAAGAAATTGCACGAGCAAATGCAATGTATGCTGAAGCTGCTGGATTACGTGCACAAGCAAAAGACAAGAGAACATACAGAGATACAGGTGTTGATCCAACTAGACCATCAGAAACAGCAATATCTTCACAAGTAGCTGGATTTGATACGAGATTGGGTTCAATTAATGCAACTGAATCATTTTTAACTGGTAGAACAAATAAATTAATAATTGATAGTACGGGTCTCACAAGTGCGATTGCTAACGTTAAAAGTGTAGCAGCAAAAGATATTGGTGCACTCTCAAAACAATTATCTACAATGACAACAAATAATAGAAGAAACGAATCTGGTTATGCATGGAATAAATACGTTAAAAACAAGGGTGCCGTGAAAGCTGCACATAGAGCAGCTGAAAAAGTAATAGCTGATAAAATAAAAGCAAGACAAGCAAAAGCAACAACAAAAATAGCTCAATTGACTGAAGCCACATCTGGTGGTAATCCTATTGAAATAGCATCACGTGATCAAGGAGGAAAAATTAATATTAATTATGATAGTCATTTTGCAAACCTTGGACTTGATATGTCAAAAATTACAAAACAAACAATTGCTGGACCAGGTACAAGTAACTTAGCTTCATTAGAAGCAACAGTTGCAGATAAAGAAAAACGACAAACAGCATTAATTGCTCAATTAAAAACAGTTCAAAAAGAACGTATTAAAGAATCAGCAAACGCACGTGTACAACAAATAAATGCACTAGTTAGAAAACGTGCAATTAATCGTCGTGAAGCAGCAAAACAAAAGAAACAAATAGCCGCAGAAGTTAGAGGACAAAACGCTGCAATTAACACAGTTGATGATTCTATACCATTGCCAGATATTACTGTATTTGATAATGATTTGAGATCTGAAGCTCAAAAAATATTAGATTCAACTGATGCTATTGCTAAAGGGGCAATAAAAGAAAAAATTGCTGGAAGATTAAGACAAGTTACTAGATCTAGAAAACCAAAATCATCACCAATAGGCGCTGTATTAGCAAGAGGTGCAGTTGTTCCAAGACCAAGACCAGAATTTCCAAATAGACGTACGACTACACTAGGGTCACAAAATGCTAGAATTAGTAACCCATTTATAGATGGGCAATAGTAATATTACATGGGTAAAATAAAAGTAAGGACAGGCAGAGGTACAGGTACTATAGAGATAGATGATGATCCAACCAAATGGTCTGGTGCAGAATTTAGAAGAATACAAGAAGCAAGAAAAGAAGCTGCTAAAGATAAGTATGTTTCAACTGGTCGTGGTACAGGTAAAAGAAAATTGGGTGATACACCAAAAGCTATGGGAAGACCAAAATACAAAGGTACTATACAATCAGGTAGAGGAACTGGTTCTGGAACACATGTTGAAGAATTATCTGAAAATTAGGTTCATATAGGAGAATATTATAGTACAAACATGGTTTATAAAAAAGACATGGTACAACATAAAGGAAAACATCATCATCCAAAAGGGTTAAGCTTAGCAGCTGAATCTGATATGGTTTTAGGTAATGTATTAAAATCATCTGGGTTCTTTAGTCCTGGAAGTGGTATAAATCATGGATTTGGTACACAAAACCCAAGTATGGAAAGTTTCATTTCAAAATGGAATAACATGAATACCACACAAAGAAAAGGCCCAATGCCATACGCTAAAGGTTCTACTAGACATCAGTTTAGAGGACTATAGTAACCTTTTTAAAGGAGAATTTTAGTATATAAATATGACTGACGAAGAACATGATGAACATGTAGAACCAAATAATAAATTAAAGGCTAAATTACCTAATTTAGATGATTGGGATGAAACTTTTAAAAAACTTGGGCAAAAAGCCTATAAGGAAATATGGGGCAAACCTAAAAAGTGAAAGGTCAGAAACGCAAAGATCAAATGGATATGTTGAAATTGATCCATAAATATTCAACAGGTGAAAAACCATTAGGTTTAAAATCAATGGCACAAATATTACAAAAGCCAGTTTCTGTTGTTGGTTATTACAGAAAGAAATTAGTTGATGGTGGTTTTATTGAAAAGAGTGGTATGAATCCAAACATGCCAATATGGTTGTTTGACCGTAATGAGTTTAGGAAGGTTCCATTAATTCAAGAATTCATTGCATATTGTAAGCGTGAAGGTAACGACCATGGTAGATACACTAATCCGTTATTTACAATTTGTCAAAGATTACAAATTGGTCCAAGTGAATTTAATGCCGATGAAAACAGTCAACAAAAAACTGAAGATTTATATATGAAATTTTTAACCATGTGGGATGAGAAACTTACAGATGAACGATATAGAAAAGCATTACGTAAATTTTCAGCTTTTCTGAAGAAACCATTAACTGAATCTAAAATAATATATGGTAAAAGTGACTCAAAGGGCGACTATGCAACTGTTCATTTATCAGACCATGAAATTGATGGATTATACAATTTTATGAATAAAGAACTTAGTACTGAATGGATGCTTATGGTTGGGGTATTTAATGAAATGTTTCCAAGACCAGATGTTGCATTTAAATGGAAACCAACTGTTGAATTACAATATGTTGATGTTGATGATGATTCTATTGAAATTGGTGGTACTTCAGTCTTTGAACCAAAACAAGATAAACACTATGACAAATTAATTTTAGATCCTAGAATATTAAAATTATTAAAAGAATCAAATCCAAACAAGACTATCATCACTGATTATACACCACAAAAAGCTGAAGCTATTATGGCTGAAGCACTACGAGTTTATTATACACAAATTGGTAAAATTGAAGAAGATGTAAAATATGATAAAGGTGTTCCTGGGTGGCTTTATTCAAATAGGCCAATTTATACATTAAGACATTCTTCAGCAACGATGTGGTTGAGACGATTGGCATTTAATGCTGGTTTGGTAGCAACAATGGGTTGGGAAGATCCTAAAACACTTACAACTTACTACGCTAGAAATACTGTAAATAATATATTACAAGCAGGTAGATGTTATTATCATAATCCACCAAAAACACCAACAGATAAGGCTGTTTTTTGTTCAGCACCTCATTGTGCTGCCTATTTATACAAGCTATACGGAGATAAATCATAATGGGAAAACCAATGGTAAAAATATCTAGGCGTAAGAAGATATACTATAATAATACCAAGGACTATGAATGTGCTTGTTGTGCCAAGGCGTTGAAGAATAAATTTGTACTTTCAGCACCAAATGGTAAGTATAGATGTTTACCATGTGCATTAAAATACAACATAATTGTGGCGATCCCAACAGTTATAAAGAAGTCTATGGAAAAGAAAGATATGGAGGAATGTTTAATTGGTGGATCTTGATAACCCTAATCTTGTGTTGTGGTTAGCTGTTGCAGCTCTTATGTTTGGTGGTGGATTTTTATTTATATTCTTCTTTGGTGCTTCTGTAGATTATAATGTACCAGGAACTGACGTAAAAACAGGTGATTGGTTAAAGGATAACTTGCCTAAATGGATGTTCCCACCAACTCAATAAATGAAACATTGGTAGTCATGCAGTTCGTTTTATAAAGGATACTATCAAAGTAAAATAGTCACACATCGTCGTCGCCATGACACCTCCCGTCTAGTCGCCTATCACAATTCATGTTATGACGGGAGGGTGACTTTAATAACGAAAGAAATAAATACAAACTAGTTCTTTAATAACCATGGGTAATCTAGCAACAGGTGGTGCAGCATCCATAGGAATAGGAATTGTTTTATTACTTGTAATGGTTAGTGAATCTCAAGATTGTACATTTTCCGTAGAACGTGTTGTTATAATATGTGCTGAAGGTGATAACATTTCAGAAAAAGCATTATATGTAATAGTTTCAGTATTTGCAATTGTTCTTGGTGCTGTTTTGTTAAAAACTGATAAACGTATGAATGAATAATTTCCTTCATGAGGTTTCCGTTAGGTTATTATAGTGGTTAATTGTAGGATACAATACATGGCTACAGCAAAACAAAAACAAAAGATAGGTAGAAAAGTTGAAATTCCTATGATCAAAACAGGAAGATCAAAGAGTTCAAAATCTATTCTAGTAGTTAGTGATATGCACGTTGGTGCAAAATCTGCACTCTGTTCAGATGATCCAGTAACAGATGGTGGATATAAACCAAGTGTTAACCAAAAGAAACTTTTCCAAGAATGGAACAGAACTCTTGATGAGGTCACTCAGTCGCCAACAGCATTCGTCATTAATGGAGAACCAATTGACGGCTCTAACCCAAAAAGTCAGGGTGATGGTCTTTGGTCAAACGACTTTAATGAACAAATGAATGATAGTGCTAAACTGATTAAACGAATCAAGAGAGATCATACTATTCTCACAAGAGGATCAGGTTATCACGTAACTAGGGAAGCAACCAGCTTTGAAAAGATTTATGCAGATAAAATTGGTGCTACCAAATACACATCAGTACAAGGACGTAAGACTAGTACTGATTATGAAGCAACAATAGAGATGTTTGGAAAACATATCAACTTCACACACCACATTGGATATAGTGGATGGTGGATGTATAGACCAACTCCAATGGCAAGAGAGCTTGTCAAAATGCACTTCTCACACAAGGCAAATGGATTCCATTCAGATGTCGTAGTTAGAAGTCACGTACACTACTATTGTTTAGTAGAGTTTCCAAATACAATTGGATTCACATCCCCTGCGTGGAAATTCCCAGACGGATTCATGTACAGAGGCGGTATCCCTGAACTTCCAACAATTGGAAACGTAGAAATTATTATTGAGCCAAACGGTGAAATAGTAATCAAAAAACACTTGTCAGAAATGAAGTTCCCTAAACCGGTGATTCATTTATGACCAAAGTGAAAGAGGTCACATTTGAGGAGGATAAATCCTCCTCTATCCCTTTTGATCAAAAGGTGTGGGATTTCATAACTAGTTGTGGTGAAGACGGTGCACTATTGATGGAAATGTATGAAAACTTTCCAAGTAGTACAGACAGATACATTCGTTACAAGGTAAAGGAATTTACTATTAAAGGTATGGTAGATACAGGCCGAACATGTAGGTGTGGACGTAGTACTGTATACACTGCAAAGAAATACAAGAAATCAAAAGCAATAGTAAAACCAACTGCAAAGAACATTCATCATAAAGTCCGTGATACTGATATAAAGAATATTAGGACTAAAACAACAAAAAACAAGGTGGTTTAACCACCCTTTATTTATTATACTATGTCAGAAATAATTAAATTTGGAGCAGGTGACTTGATTAAATATCCGTACTTACGTGATTCACGTGAATATTTAGCAGGCTTTACTGTTAATGCAATAGGTAACAATAATGAATTGAAACCTATATTTGATAGAGCATTTGATAGAATAATGGCTTCAATTCATGGTATGAAATATATTGAAGACAATAATGTTACTATAGAAGTATTGTCATTTTTTGTTGCACTCGTAATGTTACGATTAACAAATGTTTCGTTTTTCTGTAAAAAGTTTGCTCTTAATGAAGCAATAAAATCTGAGAAGCATATGGAAAAGGATTTGGTACGAACACCAGCAATGATTAATAGTATTTTAAAAGAATTTTTTGGTGTGGAGATGATAAATGTTGGTGATAATTATAAGATAAAGATTGCTGATTATTTGAAACATTCCGTTAATTTTAAAGATTTACCATGGAAGCTTGTTAACAGAAATGTTGATAAAGGTTATGTATTTTTAACTAGACATGAAAGTGTTAGAATGTTAAGACATGAATTACAGTATCAAATTTATGAACGAATTATGAAATCACCAAGAGTGAAGAATGAACCTATGTTTCAAACATATGTTGCACAATTAATTGAAAAAGCAGAAGCATTTAATGTATCACCACCAAACTTACTTACAGACGTACCACCATGTGTCAAGAGTGCATTAGCTGTGATGGAAAATGGTGAAAATTTACCACATTCAGGTAGGTTCTTAATAGCAACATTTTATATGACTCGTGGAGCTGATGTTGAAGATGTATTACAATATTTTAAGAAAGCACCTGATTTCAATGATAGAGTAACAAGATATCAATTGACTAAGATTAAAGATGGTGAATACAAGTGCCCAGGATGCGATAAACTTAATACACAGTCTTTATGTTATAGAACAGATGACTGCGGTTATATTAAAAATCCATTATCATTTAGGAAACCAAAGAAATGAAGATTAAACTTAATAAAACAATTGATACTAATAAAATATACATGCATTGTAATGAACACAATATAGAAATAATGTCATTTCTTGAAGCTGCAACTAATCATCCAGATTGTGCTGAATTTAATGATAACTATAAATTTATTGATTTGTTCAGAAAATGTATGAAGGCAAAAACAGGACCAACACTTGAAGATCTCACAGAAGGTCGTCATAATAACGATTGGGAAAGAATACAACATGAACAATTAGTTTTATATGACAAGATAACAGATAAGTTTGAGAGGGATAAAAATAAAAAGAGGTGATAATATGTACGATGGAATAATACACGATATAATACAACAAGCAAGGCGAGATGTAGTAAACAGTTTTAGAACCAAGTTTGGAATGAAGGAAATACAAGCATAATGAGAAAAAAGAAGCTTAGAGGTTCACTTAGTAACAGATATAAGTGCACAAAGTGTGGTTATGCTAGTAATGAAAAAGCAGACTATGAACTCCACTATGGTTCAGACTCACACCGAAAAGCAGTCTTCGATTAAATACTTAGTACCAACTATAAAGAAAAAATTCAATCGGTTTTACATACCAAGACAGCAAAAACTGAATGATTTACTTATTTTCTTTATGGTTACGTTTGGGGCATTTCTACCTGTACGATGGATATTTTATGGGCAAGTGACTCATCACGTCATTCCAAATATTGGTATGGTGACATTAATAGCTGTAATTATATTTCTTTTAGTGAAGTCAGGAAAGATAGGATTTGTTGGTCGAGCATTTAATAGACAAATGATGAGATTTGTTGCAAGTAGAAAGTTCAAAAAAGTATTTATATTTTCTATAGCACTGTCGTTATACACTGGAATACCATTATTATTTATGGAACGTGGTGAGTTCGTATGGCAAGATGACATAATGATGTTTGAAGCAAACAGTATTAGAAGCTCATATCTTCGTATGTATATAGTCGAAAACACTGAACCTATATTTGATAATGGAAAAACAGGTAATCAGATGCATAAAACATTTATGTCTAATACAGAATTTTGTGAAATTCGGCCTAATGAATGTATAATAAATTACGATGATTTAAAATATGAAGATTATGAAAATGTAATGCTTGGTGATGTTTTGCCAAGTAGAGAAACGTTTGATATTGTTAATAATATGACATTAATGGAGTCATTTAATTATAATGTCGATATGGCAAATAATTATGACTTTTTATTCTCAAGTGCTATGTACTTTGCTAATCTACAAAGTGATGGTTGGACTGGGCATTTTTCAACAGTATGGTTTGTAGAAGAAGTTGAAGCTGTGGGGTTATTTTTCTTATATCGTAGATGGTATTTAAAAAAGACTGATTCACCGTCATGGCTTGGTATGTTTGATAAAAATTTGAAAATGATAATGTACAAAACTAAAAAACAAGATAAATTCTATAAAGGGCGTAATACAAAACCAGAAGATAAAAAGACTATAAAAGTGGGTATAACAATGGTATTTATTGGATTGATTATGATGGTTGGTAGAGTTATAACCGATGAGCCTGCGTTAGCTGTTATTGGAATTTCTATAATTGGGTTTTCAATAGCATACATAGTTAGATCTGAACGTAAAACCAAAGTTAAAATAGCAGTTAAATCAGAAGAATAATATGTTACATCAATGTTATTACTGTGAACAAATATTCAATTCAAAAGAGGAATTATATGAACATGTTTCTATACATGATGGTTCTGAAGAGTAGTTAACCCTAATTTTATAAGAACTTAAATAATATTGTTTTATTATGTTTATATGAATCCGTGGACTAAATTCTGGAACTGGTATGAAAACAAGATATTAGGAAGTGTCATTTTGATTGCTATAATTCAGTTCATCCAAATACCACATATGGTTTGGAACGCAGATATTATGCTAGAAGCAGGTTTTATTTCACGGGTTCATCCTATAATAGATTGGTTTTTATATGGGGTTGATCTAATAGAAATAGTGTCAATCATCAATGTTGGAATGATAATGTTTAGTTTAATCAAAAAGAAACGACAGGAGAACAAAATAAAAAATGTCTGAATTAACTCAAAACCAAATTACCATAACTGCCAAGGCTGCAGAGAAATTCAAGGAATTCATGAAAGAGGAAAAAGACTCTAAATACCTTAGAGTATATGTTCAAGGTGGTGGTTGTTCTGGTCTCTCTTATGGAATGAATTTTGAAGATAAAGCTGAAGAAGATGATATTATTATGGAAGAAAATGGTATAAAATACATTGTTGATAGTTATAGTATTGACTCATTAAAAGGAGCAAATGTAGATTATGTTGAATCATTAATGGGAAGTGGATTTAAAATTAACAATCCTAATGTTAAGAAGTCATGTTCATGTGGATCATCATTTAGTACATGATTTGTTCTCCTTGTGAAACAAAGGTACATTATAAATGCATAGATTGTAAAAATGACCATAAATCATATTTATGTCTTTGTCCTTGTCATGATGAAACAACTAAACCACATGCTAATCAATAAATAACCTTAAATAATGGTTAATTTATTAATCATATATGTTTAAAGTTAAGACTAAAGGTTCTTCAGATATCAAAGCTATTGTAGGTGCTATTGCAACAATTGCTGAAGAAGCTACATTTATTGCTGATGAAAATGGTATGAAGTTTAGAACAATGGATCCATCACACATATCTCTTATTGATATGCAGTTACCAAAAGAAGCATTTGAGAGTTATGAATGCCCTACTGAAATAAAATTTGGAGTTAGAATAGCAGATTTATCTAAAATTATAAAACGTTCAAAAAAGGATGAAGATGTAACAATTTCAGTTACAGCACAAAACATGCTTTTAATAAATGTTGGTGATTCAAAAGAATTTGAGATGAGATTGATTGAAGCCGAGTCAACAGAAACACCATTACCAAAAATAGATTATGATACAAAAGCAATCATACCTCTTTCTTCAATACGGGAAGCATTGACTGATATTGGTATATTTTCAGAATACTTTTCAATAGATGCAACACCTGAAAGTGTTGTTTTTTCAGGCAAAGGTGACAGTGGAAAAGTAACTATTTCTGTAGATGAAATATCAGAACCAATCACTGGAACTGCAAGTGTTACACATGAGTTAAAAGATTTAGTTAGTGTTATTGGTTCATTTGTTGAAAAAGATATGGATTGTACTATTGAGTTATCTTCAAATAAACCAGCAAAATACATATTTAAAATAGCAGGTGTTGGAATAATTAACTTCTTTATGGCTCCGAGGGTAGAATCTTGACTGATATTATTGAATTTAGAGCAAAAGAAATAGAATCTAGAATAGCTGAAATAAATGTAGAGCAATTAGCTACAAGTAGAAAAGGTAATGATTTATGGGAGGAAAAGAATATTTTAGCAAATGAATATAGAGAACTCACAGGTAAAGAGATTGTATGAAATATTGGTTTTTATTATCTTTACTTTTAGTTGGTAGTGTGACTGTTTCACCAGCATTTGCGGCTCAAGAGTGGGTTACTATGGCAACTGACAAACCTTCTTATTTAGAAGGTGATACTATAATTGTGAGGGGTACCGTGTTTCAATTATATTCAAGTCACCCAATGAGTTTAATGGTAATTGCTCCTAATAACAATATTGTATATTTAGATCAAATTATAGTCAATCATGATAAAAAATTTAGTACTGAGTTTAAAGCTGGTGGTTCACAAATGAAGTTTGATGGACACTATAGAATTATTGCTCAATATGGTAGTGAAACACGTTCAACGGAAATAACATTTCAATTTGGGGCATCACAAGACGATGAACCAGAACCAGAGCCAGTTATAACAACACCAAGACAAGTCACGGTTGATGGATTTAATATGGCAAATAGTATGACATCTGGTGAGGTAACAAATATGAGCCCAAATCAAGATGCAAAATTATTAACTATTACCGTTCATAATGTTGATGAAGATGGTATTTTAATGGTTGCTATTCCAAGAGCTGTATTAGATTCAGTTGAAGATGGTGTAGATAGTGAGTTCTTTGTATTTATTGGAGATGAAAATGTAGATGTAGAAGAAGTTGATACAACTGAATTTGAAAGAACACTTATGATAAACTACCCAGCTGGTACAAGAACTATTGAAATATATGGCACATTTGCAATACCTGAATTTAATTTAGGTGCTGGTGCAGTAGCAGTACTTTTAGCAATAATAATTACAGCAACGATTATTATGACAAAAAGAGTGCCATTTGGACCTCATTAAAAGTCTTTTATAGTAGTGTACGATTTATATAAACATGGTAGCAAACTTTTTTAGTAGTGCATTGAGTACTGGTAAAGGTATAAAATCTTTTGGAACCAATTTGGGTAAAGGTGGATTGGGTTCAATAAAAAATATGGTTTGGAAATAACTTCAAATACCTAGATTTTTATAGTGGTTATTTTTATTATTTATTGGGTGTGTAGCTCAGCTTGGCTGGAGCGTTCGACTGATAATCGAAAGGTCCTGTGTTCGAATCACAGCATGCCCATATTTTACCCATTTTAATGTTTTATATAACAGGACAACACATAATAATCATGGGATGGGATGTAAGTCAAGTGTTTGGATTTATGAGTGATAAAGCATCTAAAGCTAAAGATGGTGTAACCAACGTCGTTGGGAATGCTGGTGATTTTAGTGGCGATTTTAGTGATAAAGCCCAAGGCGCAGCTGATACAGTAGGTAACTTCTTTAGTAAGGCAAACAATTAAACATGGTTCTCGGTTTATTTGGTAGTGTGATTGGTTTGATGGTTGTGGGTACCGTTGCAAAACATGGTATGAAAGCAACTGAAAATTTATTCAAATTTCCAAAAAAATGCACTGGAAAGTGCTAAAAATTAAGTTTTAAATATCAGTAGTTCATATATTTTGTCATGGGTATAATGGTAAATATTGGAGGCATCAAATCTGTCTTAGGGTCAATGGTTGTAAATGGCTCTAAAAAAGGTGTTGAAGCTACAAGTAAAATGTTTCAAAAATACTAGTGTTGTTTGATTTAGGACATCTCACGGCACGAAATTAAGATTAATATACTAGTACATATTCTAATTAATTAACATGAAGGCATTAGGCGTATTGGTTATGATGGCATTAGTTATTGGAGCATTTACTTCAATTCCAAATGTATCTGCAATAGGTGATGGTGAATTTACTAAAGCCAAAGGAACTGGACATTTAACTTTTGGTTCTGCTAATGGTAAAGTATGTGGTGCTGAATTATGTAATTCTAAATCAATACCACAACTAAATGAAAAACAAGTAGTAATTACTTCTTCAGGTGATAAAGCCAGTGAAGTATTGAAAAGAGCATTAGAAGGACAAGAAGCATCATTAATTATAAATGCATATAATAATTTTAAAGGTATTAACGTTATATCATCTAATTCAACTGAAGATACTATTACATCTAATTTTAATGCATATGCAAATGACGGTTTCTTAAATCAAGAAGCAAAATCAACTGTAGTAAGAACTGTAACAGATGAAACATCAGTAGCTGATAAGAAGAAACAACAAGAGGAAGCTGCAAGAGAAAATTATCCAAATTATCTTAAAAATACATATGCTAATCCAGATCATCCAATTTATGAAAAACAAGTAGCACCAACCATGAAAGAAACACTTGATGACTATTGTGCATTAACACCAGAAGGACAAGCAGAAATGATTGAAAAACATGATTACAGTAAACATGAAGATAGAATTACAGCCGCAGCTGAATATTGTTTATTGGATGAAGAAGGACAAAAAGTAATGCTTGAATCATTCACAACTGAATACAAACATGATGATGAGAAAAACTATGATGAGATATCAGTAATGGATGATGTACAAGCTGACTTAATATTATACAATTTAGGCTTTGATATTGATATATCAAAGATTGGTATTTGTGGTCCAGGAACAGAATTGGTTTATGGTATGTGTTTAATTGAAGGTGAATTACCAGAAGATGTAAACACTGATTGGGCTGATTTTTGGGATACTAAAGAAGATAAAGAAGTTGTATTAGAACAAGTAATTATGACCAACGGTACAGAAGCAATTCCAGTGGTTGATGATATGATTGTTGTTGAAGACGGTGCAGAAGCTGATACAGAACCAGAAGGTACCCAAGGAACTACAGGACCAGATGGTTCTACAGGACCAGAAGGAACTACAGGACCAGTAGTAGAACCAGTAGTAGAAGAAATTGATACTTCAGTTATTGTGGATGGCAAAACATTTAAAGACCAAGCATCAGCAGATAGATTTATGGCTTTACAAAATAGACCTGTTGAACCAGTAGTTGAAGACATTCCAGTATCAGAAAACCCTAGATTAGATAATACTGAAACGGTACCAATGGATTCAGGTGAAAGTGTACCAATGGATTCAGGCAGTGAACCACCAGTATTTGATGATACACAATGAGTGTTAGTAATTTAGAACTTGGTCTTTTAGTAGGTATTTCTTTATTAGGATTGGGCAGTATTTTAATTTTTTCTCCAATAACAATGGATGAGGCTAAAACCATACCAGTATCTATTATAAGTAATACTCCAACTGAAATGGACATGTCTTTTGTTGATACTAATCCAAAACCAATTAGTTCATATCCATTAAATGGTGATACTAATGATGTAATTGGTAATAATGAATTGATACTATCATCTGATGTTGGAGATGATGGTTGGTACTTTTCAGAAGAAGATACTGCCAAGTTATACAATATGGATATGTTTAATTATGGTATTGAAATGGTGTTTTATTTTGATGATAGTGACCAATGGAGTAGGATATTAGATTATCATAATCATACAGCCTTTAGATATGAAAATGATATAGAGACTGGTGTTTATGTAAATCAAAGTAATGAGATAGATTTGTATGATTGGGATTCTGGTGGTAATGTCATAGCTGGTGAAGAAACACATATCTTTATTCAACGTAATTCAACATCTGGGTTTGTTCACATTTATCAAGATGGAAATGAAGCAGCCAAAATATTTGATACTAATTACGAGTATATATTTGATAAAAAAGGACTTGCTATTTTCTTTAAAGACAATCCAGATAATGAACTTTCACAAAATACCGTTCCTAATGAAGATTCAAGTGGGTTTCTTGATTGTTTAAATATATATGATGAAACACTCACTCATGACCAATTATCACTAATAACTAGTAATCCTAGTGAATGTTATTATTAGTTAAGTATTAATAATGGTTGTTCATGATTTAAATAGTGAACAGACGGTTCTTATTTGTATTATTTGGGGTGAGCGGAGCAACAGCGTTAATATATGAAGTACTTTGGTTCAGACCATTATCATTAGTATTTGGTAATTCAATATATGCAATTGGTATTATTTTATTTTCATTTATCGTTGGGTTGGCTATAGGTAGTTTTCTTATTAGTAAATATATAGATAGAATTGATAAACCATTGAGATTGTTTGGAATATTACAGATTACAATAGCAGTATCAAGTGTATTGGTATTAGTGCTAGTTAATTCATTACCAGAATTTTATGTTGATGTTTATAGATTAATTGATAATACTGAAATATTTATAATTGTTCAAGCTATAATGTCTTCTTCAGTATTACTAGTACCAGCAATAATGATAGGTGTAAATTTTCCACTTATAATGAAAGCATACTCAAATGATACTGATGGGTATTTTAAGGATGTTGGAAAGATGGACGGTGTTAATAGTTTGGGAGCATCAATTGGTGTTCTTTTGGTTTCATTTTATTTAATGCCAGAACTTGGAATAAAAGCAACTATGCAAACAGTTGCAATGGTTAATGTAGCATTGGGTTCAATAATTCTCTTTTCTACAAAGTCAATGCCAAAAATACATATTGTTTTAGCAATTACAGCAAGTTGTATTATTATTGTGTTTGTTGCTGAGTATGATGTGGATAAATTAAATCATGCTGTTTATGCTATCTCACCAAATCTGGGTGACTTGGAATTAAGTGAATTGGATGAAAATAATATACTGTATCATCGTGATTCATTCTATCAATCAGTAATGGTTCAAGAATATTATAATAACGCAGAACCATATATGGTATTAAAATTAGATGGGTTACCACAATGTAATACAAGTCAAAGTGTGGCTGATGGCCTTTACAGGTTACCAATGTTACCACTAATGGCAATGGGTTCTACATATGGACCAGAACAAACACTTGATGCAAAGGTATTGAATATTGGGCTTGGTTGTGGAACAATTACCCAATTTTTAAATGAACGGGGATATGATACTACTACAGTTGAAATAGATGAGTATGTTGTGGAAGCAAGTCAGATAATTTATCCAGAACTTGATACTAATAATATAATAATAGATGATGCTCGAAACTGGTTGTTAAGAACAGACCAGAAATTTGATCTTATTGTAACTGAACCATCTCATCCATATGGGAACAACATGGGTAATTTATATTCAGTTGAATTTTGGGAACTAATGAAATCAAGATTGACTGAAGATGGAATGGTTAGCCAATGGTATCCTTTTTGGGCATTTCCTGAATATGAAGCTGACGTGTTCTTACATACATTTCAAACAGTATTTCCATACACATATGCATTTCACATGGAAAAAAATGAGGATTTTGGACAAATTATTCTAATTGGTAGTGCGAAGCCATTAGTAAAAAATCCACAAATGTCTGGTGAAATAAATATGAACTGGGATAGATTAGAAGGTTTTGAATTGAATACTGATGACCGTCCAATAATAGAGTTTGGTAGTGCTATGAAGTTGTATTATGATGGTAATTATTAACTAGAATATAATTAACTTTATATACACAACAGATTAGGATAATATATATATGGATGCTTTATATATGGCAATTATAGTTGCAGTTTGTGTTGTAGCTGCGGCAGTAGCTTTTATGGCATGGACTGGCGGATATGAAGGACTTAATCCAATTACAATAGATAATGTAATAGATAATGGTTTTCTTCGTCCTAGTGCAGAAACACCATAGCATTACGTTTTTATAATGGTTAGATTGTAATATATCATGATCGATATGAGTAAAAAAGAACTTGAAGATATGGGTTTTAGATCTATGAATGAAAACAATTGTGAATGCGATTGTATGGTAGGCACTTGTACTGATTGTTTCATTAGAGGTATGATGAAACCATGGTGTACTAATTGTCATAAGGACATCAATGATGGAAAGTGTTGTGATAATCAAAGTAAACCTTACATCAAAAAGGGTTGGATAAATGTAACTCCACATATAATCAAACATACTGAAGCTGAAAAGAAGGAAATTTACAAAGGAATAAAAGCTCATAATAAATTTTTAGATGATGCTGTAAAATTTGGTGAGATATGTTGGTCAACAAAGACATGTAAATGTGGTAAAGACTTTAGTTGCAGAGGTGGAAGACTCGATGTTTGTAAGGCTTGTGCAATGGAGATATTCAAAGATAAAGACAAGTATAGAGAAGAAGATTTAAAGGGAGCCCATTATAACTTTTGAAGAAAATCATTCAATTCAAACCAGTTGATAATGCTGAAGATGTCAAGATGGTATTATTGTTGATATATCAAGGTCATAATACAATACACAATTTTATAGATGAAGGTGGGATGTGTTTCATGGTGGTTGATATAGACCAAGGAGTAGAAGAGGATTTGGCTAAATTTGGATACAAGGTATCTGATATGCCTAATACCAGATAGACTTTAATAATAGATATAAATTATAGTAATGAAGTCAAGCTGCCGTAACCGTACACAAAACTATGGTTGTGTTCTACCCTGAAGATCACCTAGTACCATTAACTGGGAACGAGTCTTCTAGATGATCATGACCGCGTTGTAAGGGAATTTCTAATTCTCGATAACCGAAAGGTGGAAGAAATCGGCATCCAAGGTTACCACAAAGTAACGCGCGACCCGGCTCTAGAGTGAAGAGAAGATGTGGTTTTAAGAGAGTTGATGTGAAGGATGGGTATCACAACGACCTTGGGTAGACTTTAATACTAGTATTGTATATCACTAATGGCCAACGGACTCGCGAAGGAAGAACTTTTCACGGAAAGGCATTGTGAGGTGAAAGCTCACTGGTTAAATTGCAGATGATGAGATAGGTATGTTCGGATACCTCTGATGCTTCCCCTCTTGGGAAACATACGATAGGTATTAATAATGCTTGTTTTATAATCATTGCATGCAACTCAAAAATAGAAAGCATATGATGATGGCTATAGTAGCTATTGTTCCAGCCGTTCTATTTGGTGGTTTCTTCATGGCAGAGTCATTCATTAATAGTGAATCACCTGTTCAAGTAGCAGACGCTACTCCAGTACTAGAAGCTACTGGTTCAACAGGAGCCATGGAAGATAACATCGCATCCACTATGGATGAGAACGGTAATAAACACTTTAGTGTTGAACTCACAGAGAGTCTCAGTATGAGTGATTCAGTTGAGGTGGATACACCTTAAAATTTTTTAATAAACATGGTTTAGCAAAGACAGATTGTGATGTTGGAAATCACACAGACGTAAGGGTCAAGCCCTGTGGTAACACCCAATGTGATGCACCAACACATTTATTCTGTTATGCCTGTGGCAAATACGTAGGTAACAAGGTAGGTGAAGAGTACATTGATTAGAGTAATCCCATTAAAAACAGGTGGGTCAGATGAGCTTGTAAAACTAATGCATACTATATTCAAGGCATCTAACCATGGGCTTCATCACAATAAGATACTTGACCTATTGAATACAAAGAACGTGCACCTGATGCTCGTTGATATAGATTCTCTCACAGAGAAGCGATTAAAAACAATGAAGTATAAACCAGAAGCACAACCACGACTAGTACCATGTATACAGGATTGAGGACAAGATACTTTATTATTATGACTAGTTGTTGTACTTTGAATTTAATATACTTAATATACTTGGCTTGAGTGTATTAGTTATGACACCAGAAGCCAAGGCAGAAACTATATGGATTATAAAGATACTTGCTGTGGCTCTAGGTTGTATCATTGGAATGATGTATGCTTCTCTATGGTTCATGCCTGTGGCATTCGATGCGTATGAGAATGAAGTCATTAGCCTAGATGTATACTATATGATTTGGTCTTTGCCTATTGTAACCATAGGTATCGTGTTGATTGGTACTGGATTGTATATGTACAAGTCTGGTAAGGATGATGATGCAAGGAAGCAAAGCCTCAGGCCTAAGGAATCTGAATAGCGTCTGTCTAACTATGAGTCAACCCTAGTCTCATCCCACTATTATTTTAACGAGGACAATACACTTTATTTTTAGGAACGTTTGTTGGTGTGATTTGAAAAACGCTTCAAAAAACGCGCTCCCAAAAGGCCTTTAAGGGGCCTTCAATCCTTGCACAAAATCTGTCCCCAGTAGCACAACCTGGAATTTCGTCCCTAGGAGGACAACTATTACTACGATTAAACCTAATATATAGATATATGATGTGCCTATTTTCAACCATTGATTATTCTCAATACCAAAGCCGCTTGTGTAGGGGGCCCCAAGGCACCCGCGGCAGACCACAACTTAGTCATAAAAATGCTGCCGGATCACTGACCAATCATAGTATATAATGTAAATAGTACATACTATTAAGTATAATTTATACTAGTTTAAACATTTGAAAAAATTTTTGAATGTTTTAGATACTACTGTTATAATAAATAATTAATTATTTATAATAAATATATTCCCTTAATTAAGATTTTATATATTAGTCATATGTGTATGTATGCGTGTATGGCGCGATTTTGGCTTATTTGAGATATGGTGGTAACTAGATGGTATTAATAGAGACGATGGGAGCAGCATGGACTCAGTACAGACAAGGTATGGTATATGCTATACAACACAAGCAATACGATAGTGGCATTGCCTTCCTCCATGGCATGTGGTCTATGCTACCAGAGAAGGATAGGCAATGGTTCTGGCATGACCTCGGTGTCAACCCATGGTCCTTAGTTGACATGTTTGATAAGACACCAGCACAGCAAGATGAGCTTAAACGCATAGTTCAGGAAGAGATTGACAAAAAGACACCACACACAAATCTGCCACCAGTGCCAGTTGCTTCTAATTTGGTATCAGATGCTAAGGGTGAGACAATGAAGCAAAAAGTTCTGTGGATTAATCGTGGCATCATTATCATTGAGAACGCAATATCCAAATGGATACACCATAACATCGATAGGGCATCATACTCTTAAAATGGCTGATAATGAAGTAGATCCATACGAAGGCCAGGAGTTCATCAATATTGATGAATTAACATCATCTAACAAAAATCTGCCACCAGGCTTGAATATCACAAAAAGAGAAACATCTAACTATCAAGACAAATTTGTATTTGAACCATATATTGATGATGAAGGCAATCCCCGTAGATACCCAGTTCCGATGAGATGGCACCTTACTCCTATCGTTCAAAATATTTTGGCTCATAACAAGTCAATGCAGTATACTGGTATAGTTGAGATTGGTATGTCAGGAACTGGTAAAACAACCCTAACACGAGCTATGTTACATAAAATGCATATGATGGGAGAAAACTATAGGGTCCTATGGTTCACTGGAGCCGATATGTTGAATATTGATAAAATCATCAATTCATGTCAAGTTGGCATTCCACACGTTTTTGTCTTTGATGATGCTTCTTATACAATGGAAGATGCAAAAAAAGAAGATGTGGCCCGATTAGCAAATGCTCTAACCACAATTAGACATCACCTTAAATCGAGAGCAATTATCATTATGAACATACATTACTCAAAAGCAACAAAAAAGTTCTTTAGAAATCAACATTTTACATTTTTGACCTCTGTGACCGTAGAAGAGCTAGGAAACTATTCTGACCTCTTTAAAGAGAAAATGCAAGTAGTGAGGAAGTTTGCAAAGTATTATAACCAAATGTCATTAAAAGGTGGTTTTTATCTTCCCGTGTCATCTGCGACATATGAACAATTGTACTACAAAACGAATAAACCATTTCGGCTAGGCTTAGTGGCCGAAATTTCAGATCTGCATTTTTTCCTTTTTAACAAACAAGAGTGTGAAACATGTAACCCGTTAACGTTCAAAAAAATAAAAAACTTCTCTGACCTAAAAACTGACTTGGTGAAGAAATATGGCTTTTCAAAGGTTAGGTCGGTATTACAGTTTTTTGCCATGATCTACGATAACCGCACAGACGGCAATAACAAGAAAAGGATACAATACCTTAATAACGACTATATAGCAATTTGGAAAAATTTGGCTGAAATAAATCGTAACATCTATGTACCATGGGGTGAGATGTTAGAGGAGTTAAGAGCAGATATCAAGGTAAAGAAGAAAACTCACAAACCAGGC
>Ga0255040_10000040_pt1 | contig 25121 bp, 32 predicted proteins | sample BC1_12_2_MG_FD_181711 | JGI IMG/M metagenome (GOLD analysis project Ga0255040, IMG submission 181711) | Seawater microbial communities from Strait of Georgia, British Columbia, Canada - BC1_12_2 | ecosystem: Environmental > Aquatic > Marine > Strait | place: Canada: British Columbia | collected... | reverse complement strand
AAGATACTGCTACATATACTGAAGTAGAAACTACAGGTTCTAATCAGCAGAATCCTATAGGATTTATGTTTGGTGATAGACCTACATATAATCAAGTAAGAGAGTATGTAAAAAGTAGAGAGAAGAAAGAAGATACAGTTGAAGAAGAACAACAATTAGATAGAAAAGATCAAGTAAAGCAACGAGCTGCACAAGCACCAAGCGCTAATATTGTTGCTACTGATAATAGTGTTGAAGTAAATGGTGTTAATTTAGATGATATTTCAGAAGAACCTAAACCAACACAACAAACTAGTGCAGATGATACTGTTGACCCAGCTCTTCTTGATGAACTTGATAATAATAATGAAGATGCTCAACAACTAACACCTGATCTATTTAATGAACTTAAAAAAGCTAATGAAGAAATAAATAATAATTATACAATCATTGAAAACTTTTGGGATAGTAATATACAATTTAACAAAGAGGTTAAAAATTCTCTGAGAGAAAACAATAATATATTATCTTTGGAAGACTTGATTAAAGAATATGAAGACGGTATTTATAAAGATCAAGAGGAGTTTGTAGAACAGATTAAAAAATGTAACTTATAATAAACTATGGCTAAGTGTCCAAATAGAAATACAGCAGAGTATAAATCTCTACAGGAAGTATATAAATCAGAAATACAAACTGATAATATAATCAATAAGTGGCAAGATTTAAATAACACAGATGTGTTTCCATCTGTTGCACAAGCAAAAGAGTTTGTTAAAAATAACAAAGCAGCATTTTCATTAAAGCAAAAAGAGTTCTCTGAAAACTTATTAGCAAATCTTGTAGAAAAAAGAATACTACATAGTTACCAGGGTTTTTATTTAGTTAATAATTCTAATCCTGCAACGTTTAAATACGATGAACAATTCTTACAAGCTAATTTAAAAAGACTTACAAGGTATTTAGAAATTAATAATATCCCTTTAAACTCTGTAACAATTACAAGAACACCTAAAAGCTATAAGGTGCAGGTTATAAATAATATATTTACACCTAAAGATTTATTAGAAAAGTCTAGATCTTGGGATACACCACGTGCTAGAGCAGTTGTATCACATTTAAGAACATTGTTTCCACAAGTTGGTGTAAAGCTTATGTCAGTAGAAGAAGCAGAGGCTATATGGAATGATGAAAATAAAGTTCCTAAGTGGGCAAAAACAGATGTAAGTTTTGATCAAGTTAACTCATTTTTTTATCAAGGTCTAGCTGTATTAATAAAGGGTAGAGTAACAGATGAAACTGCGATAGAAGAAATACTACATCCATTTGTTGATGCAATTAAAGTAGATAATCCTGAGTTGTTTGAAGGCTTATTAAAAGAAGCTAAGAAAAACTTTCCTGAAATGAATCAAGCAATAAATGCTGCATATTCTGATAGTAAAGGATTTACACCTCTAGATAGAAATTTAGAGATGGTTACTCAAGCTCTTTCCAGACACTTTAATAATGAGTATGAAAAAACTCCAACAAAAAGTTTCTTAACTAAAATTAAAGAAGTATTAGATTGGTTTTTAGATGTTATTGGTAGTCTTAGTGAATATTTAACAGGTAAACCTTTTACAGCAAAATCTATAACTGCCACATCTTCTTTAACAGATATTGCAAAACTTTTAAATACATCTGATATACAATTTAAATTAGATAGTAAAGTAGATAGTAGAGTTAGATATTCATTATCTCCTGAAAAAGATAAAGTTGTAAGAAAAGTTTTAAAAGAGTCTAATGATATTCAAAAAGAATTTATAAAACGTTTATTCCATACTGCTAGATCATCAGAAGATGTTATTGGGGATCTATCAGCAAGTAATAAAAACTCTGATTATAATGGAGATATAGTTGCTTATAATAAAAAAGATAATTCATACATGAATATATCAACAGGTGAGGTTTATTCTTCTACATCTGATTATATAGGTCTTAGTAATAATGAGAATGATGCTCTTAATCTAGAAGTAAATGATGATATAAAAACTTTATTTGATGCTGTTGTTGGTAATGAAAGTTTTGAAGATGCTTCTTCAAGGTTAACAACTTTGAGTGAAGAAGCTGCAAAAGAAGTGGTTGATTCTTTACAAGAACAACTTTTAGGAAATAATAATCCTATCATTCCTGATGGCGCTGTTGCATTATCTAATGTTGTTGTGTTTGATCCAAATACTAAAACTGCAGGAACTGTAGATCTATTAGTTATTGATAAGACAGGTGTTGTTAATATTGTTGATTTAAAGGTAAGTAAAGATTCTATATATGGTGAACAAGGAAAGAAAGCATATTCTGAAGAATTACATCCATTAAAAAATGGTAGTGCTTTAAAAGAGAAACACGGTATATTAAAAATGACTAACTCTTCTCAAAATAGTATTGAAGTAAACATGTTAAAAAGAATGCTTGATAACATGGGATACAACACTAATAGAACTTTAACAGGAGCTCAGACATTTCATGTTAAAGCTGATGGTGATAAGATTGAAGTAGATGGTAGAGTAGAGTTTATAAACGATACTAAGAATATGATATATGTGGATATGTTAATACCACAAAATGTTGACCAATATTCTAAAGATCAATTAGATGATATAATTGATAATTCTGATGATGGAATATTTGATGGTTCTAAGTATGAAGAAGATCAAGAAAAACTAGCTGAAGAAATAGATCCTTTAGTATATCCTGAGTATAATTCTATAATGGGTATATTAGAAGATTATAGAATTGCTCTAGTAGATCAACAAAAGGCTCTAAAAGTAATTGAACGATCGGTATTTAGAGACATGTCTAAAGAGGAACTACGTGACGAAATTGCTAGTACACTAGCATATATTTCTGCAAATATTGATAATGGACCAGCATCTAGATCTGCTACATATACATATCTTCTTCAAGGTGCTTTACGTCAAATGAAAAAATTTGCTGATTATGTTCAAGATCCTGCAAATTTTGGTAAAGATGAATACATAACCTATACTTTAAATTTCAATAGATTTTTAAGCACATTTGAACCTTTATTTTTAATACAAGATTCTCAAGATCATAATGCTACACAAAGAGCATTGATACGTCAGATGGATATATTAAGAAATAAGATAAAAGGAACAGGTGTAAGAAAGAAAGAAAATGAAACTGAAGAAGAAAGAATATTTAGAGAAGGATTAGTAAATGATGCTATAATTAATTTTGTAAAAGAAAAAATTAGAGAAAGATCTAATAATGACTGGGGTGGTAAACAAAGTGTATTTACAGAACAAGATTTAGATGATCTTGTAAGAAGATCACCTGATATATCTCAACTTGCTTTATTAACTCAAGATATGGCTACTCAATCTGATGCAATGCTTTCTGTTATGGATAAAATATATAAAACCCAAAAACAAAAGGTACTTGATTTAATTGATCAGCGTAATAAACTTGTAATTAATAGTGCTAATAAGTTAATTAAATTATATCCAAATCTAAAAAGAAATCAGCTTTATGACTTCATGTCTATATTTGATAAAGATGGTAACTTTACAGGAAGATATATAAAACCTATAGGTGAGCTATATAATAAAATACAAGACGATCTAAGATTTCAACTATTTGATGATACAGGTTTACCTTATAAATACAGGGATGTTACAGATTTATCTACAGCATCTCAAGAAGATATTCAATATAATATTGATTTAGCCAATAAGAAAAAAGCTTTTGCAGATTTTTTTAGAGCAGAAGAAATGGATGAAGATGGTAATCTTGTAGATGGTGAGTATCATTATTATACAGATGAGTTTAAGAAAGCTAGAGATATACATGAGTTTTGGCAGGTAAGTGCTAATGGTAAATATGGAGAGTGGAAAAAAAGAAATAGCATTTCAGCTAGAGATTATGCTGTATATAGAGCAAAGTATTTTGAATCTTCTACATATGATCAACCACAAAGAGTTAAAGGTAATCCAACAGGTGTAGTTGTAAAAAATGTTAAGAGTGAATTTCCTAAAGTTGAATATAGAAAAGTTAGAGAAATAACAAAGTCTGGTAAGGATATGCGTGATAAAAAGTACGCAGAACTTATGGATCCTACTAAAACTGATGTAGGTACATTAGCTAGAAGAGAGTTCTATAACTTGTTTATTAAAATGTATGAGGAAGATTTACTAGAAAAGATTCCTGAATATCAAAGAGATCAAATGATGGGTAGAGTTCCCACTATTAAAGATAACTTATTAAGTGATCTAAAGGATAAACCAAACATAATATCTAAGATGTGGAGTGATATTACAACATCTGTAAAAAACTTAACTCAAGAAACATCAACTATGAAAAAAGTCATGCTTGATGAATCAGGTAACTTCACAAATCAACTACCAGTATTCTATACAGGAAGACCAAGAATGGATGGTGAATTAGAAGAAGTAGAAAAGAAGATGGCTTTTGTTGAAGAACAAAGAGTAAAAGGTCTTATAACACCTGATAAGTATAATGCACAAATTAAAGAGCTTAGAGGAGAATATAATAGAATATATAATAAACCATCAACAGGTGAACTAAGTAGAGATTTAGGATCTAGTTTAATAAAGTTTAATGCTATGGCTACACACTATGAAGTTATGGGTGAAGTAGAAGATACATTAAATGCTTTTGTTAAAGTATTAGAAAGAAGAGAATATGACTTACCTGTTGCTACAGGTCAAAGTTTTGTTTCAAGAACTAAAGAAGGTGTTCTTAAAGCTGTAGGTTTCACACGAGATCAAGGTTTAGAAGCTAATGCTGTAAGAAGAGCTAAAAAATTCATGTCAATGGTTTTTTATGATAATGAACTAGCAAATAAAGGCATGTTTGATAAAATTGCAAAAGAAATAACTGGTGCAACATCATTAACATGGGTGGCATTCAACCCTATGGGTAACTTTAATAACTATGCTCTAGGTAGAATAAATAATAATATTGAAATGCTAGGTCAAAGATTTTTTAGTAAAAAAGCATATTTAAGAGCAACTAAAGAATTTAATACAAATGCTATTCCTGGAATGTTTGAAAGAATAGGAAGTGGTGCAACTGATTTAGTAGATATTGCTACACTAGGTAAACTAGGTTTAAAGAAATCTGATTATGATGCCGATAAAGCAAATAATAAATATGAAGCTGTAACTCAATATTTTAGAATGATGGATCCTGATACAGATATACGTGAGAATAGTTCTAAGTATGATGATTCATCTTTATGGTCAAGATTTAAGGAATGGGGTTATGTAATGCAAGATGCTGCTGAATATAATGTACAATCTAAAGTAGGTGTTGCAATGTTAATGGATACTATTATAAAGAACAGTAAAACAGGAGAAACATTATCCCTATATGATGCATTACATTTTGATGCTAAAACTAATACCGTTTCTTTATTAGAAGATTATGATATTGTTGTAGATAAAAAAGGAAATAAGATTGCTGATTATAATGACAATTTTAGATATGATTTAAGAAATCAAATAAGAGAAGTTAATAAACAAATTCATGGTAATTATGCTAAAGAAGACAGAATGGTTCTTCAGAGTTATGCTCTTGGTAACTTAATAACACAATTTAAAAAGTGGGTTGCACCAGCATTAAGAGCTAGATACCAAAGAGAATATTTTGATCAAAATTTAGGATGGATGGAAGGAAGATACTTATCATGGTGGAAGTTTACAAACTATGCAACTAAAGAATTTATTAAAGGCACTAGAGATATTAAAGCTTTAAAAGCAGGTTTTCTTGAACAATATGGATATACCGGTGAAGGTGGTAATCTAGATAAAAGAGCATTAAATAAATTACAAGGATTTTATAGAACTGTAGGTGAAATTGCAATTCTATCATCAGTTTTTGTATTAAACTCTCTCATGGATGGATTATTATCAGGTGATGATGACTCAGATACAATGAAGAGATTAAAAAATCTTGCAAGATTACAAGCAGATAGAACTAAAGATGAAATGTTAACATTTATCCCAGTACCTGCAGGCATTGAACAAAATTATCAAATGTTCTCTAATCCTATAGCATCACTAAAACTATTAAGAAATACATCAAAAGCTTTACAATTAAGTCTTACAACACCAGTTGCCTATATTACTAAAGGCGAAGATGCTTTTTATAGAGATTCGGATTATGTTTACCAAAACAAGCCATATAAAGGCATGTTAAAAGTAAATAAACAATGGCAGAGATCATTACCAGCTATAAGAACATACAGTAAATATATAGATGCTATTAAGAAACAAGATTTTGAGATAGGATTCTAGTCTATTTCTTTTTGCTGCTTTCTAGTTTTGTAATGGTTATTTCCATATCATGTACTCTATCCATTAGATCATTTACATTCTCCTTAAGATAATTAAGTTGTAAATCTTGTTTAGAGTCTGCAGGTAAAGAACCCATTTCACCTCTAGGCCACTTAATTCTAAACTCATCATTTAGTATAACATCATCTTGCATTCTAAGTACTTCAACTTTTAATTGTGAGATTTCTGCTGTTAAACTAAACCAAATACCTGCAATAGTTATTATACCAGCTATTAGACCAATTAAGGTTTTTATATCAAGTTTTACCTCTGATTTTTCTGATAGTGATTTCATAGTAGTCAATAGTTATATAATAAATATACAACATATATAATCTTAAAACAAGAAAAGCCAACCTTATTAGGGTTGACTCTACTAATTTTACATAAAATATATAGTTTAATTATGCTTCACAACTTGCACACTCAAGAATATTTCTAGAGAATGCTTGTGCAGAACTTACGCTAAACTGATAGTATAGTGTCTTCACTCCTTGTTCATGAGCAAAAAGATATAGTTGATTAATATCTTTAGCCGGAACAGACGGGTCAATCATTAAGTTTAAAGACTGAGCTTGATCAATAAATTTTTGTCTTGCTGCAGCTTGAATGATAATCTCTTTAGGAGATATCTCAATAAATGATTTAAACACACCTTTTGTTGGGAAGTCTAAGTGTTGAACTGAACCATCCTTTTTAAGTATGTCTTCCCATACTTCTTCTGTATCAAGATTGTATTTTGCTAACTCTTCTTTTAAGAAAGGATTCTTATATACAGTTTTAGACTTAGCTAAATCCTTTACAAAATAATTGGACTTGATAGGTTCAATACCCATACTTACTTGACCATGAATGAATGAACTAGATTTAGTTGGTGCAATAGCTACTAATGTAGTATTTGCATAACCTTCTCTAATTGATTTAACACCCTTTGTTTCACAGAGATCCATTGAAGCCATTTCTGATCTTGTTTTTATTATAGAAAATATTCTACTATTTATCATTTTAGCTTCTGTTGATTCAAACTCAATAAGTTTAGATTGTAAATAAGAATGCCATCCTAATACACCTAAGCCTATAGCTCTATGATCACTTGCAAATTTATATGCTCTACCCATTCCAGGCATTGTTTTAGACTTGGTAATAAATTCATCTATCACAGCATTTAAAAATAATGTGTAAGTTTCTATTGCATCCGTCTCAACAATTTCATCCCAGTGTAATAAGTTCAAAGAACCTAAACAGCAAACAAATGAATTAAAACTATCTGTTGGTAACTGTATTTCAGAACAAAGATTAGATGCAGTTATATCCATACCTAGCTCTTTATAAGGAGAGTTGTTATTTGAGTTATCTTTAAACATTATATATGGATAACCAAACTCATTTCTTTTCTGAATTATCTTGGCCCATACTTTACGCTTATCAGGATCTCCACTCTTCATATCATCTATCCACTCATCTGTTACACTAATACCAAACTGTAGATTTTGTATTGGATTACCTTCTCCTCCTATCTCTAAAAATTCCAATACATCAGGATGTTCAACGGGTAGCCATGCAGCACACGCTCCTCTTCTTGCTTCAGATTGTTTGCAAACATCTACAACAGTGTCATAGATTCTTGCATAATGTACTGGTCCATCTGCAGTGCCTCCGGTTGATATATTGGAGCCTCTAGGTCTAATATTACCTAAGTAAATACTAGTACCTCCTCCATACTTAGACATCATACCAATCTCACGCCCTGCATTCAAGATGCTATCTAAGTTATCATCTACATTAGATCCATAACAACTTATAGGTAAACCTTTATGCTTACCAAAGTTAATCCAAACAGGAGTAGACAAGGAGTAAAAACCCCTTGCCATATAATCCTCAAACTTTTCTGCAAAGCCATCAACTTTTAAATATTTTTCTGCTATAACTGCAATATCATGTATACGTTGTTCAGGAGTTTCATTTATATAACCCCTTGATAAGAATGTACGGCTTTCTTCATTAAGCCAATAATACTTTTTTCTTTCCATGTTTTTTTAAAATAAGTCATCAGCTGTTATAGCCTTTGACTTTTTATTATAATCTATTTGTTTTTTATAAAAGAAGTCTCCTTCTTTAGTTGCAGTGATCTCTACCTCAAACCATTTTGTTGACTGTAATAAGTTATTATCAATTTCAAATATAGGTTTCATACCTATTTTCTTTAATGAGTTGTTAAACCTATTCATTATAAAATGTTTTATGGTTTCTTTAGGTAAAAAAGATAACTCACCTTGTTCAAATATCCAATCAAGAATACCGCATTCAGCTTCATAGGCTTTTCTAGATGCAGAATAAATTAATTCTTCAAACTCATCATCAAACCATTCAGGGTTCTCAGACTTGATTATATTAATTATCTCTACACCAAAGTTACCGTGGATATCTTCTTCTTTACTTGTTGCTTCTACAACATTAGAAATACCTTTAAATAAGTTTTTCTCTTTGTTAAAAGACATCATTATTAGAAACTGACTAAATAAACTTACATGCTCAATAAATAAAGAAAATAATAATACAGATTTAGTATACATTTTATTATCTCTACTACGTGAACCATCTAAGTATTTTTTAAGATATTTAATTCTACCTTTAATAGCTGGTATCTCAACAACAGTTTTAAACTCTTCTTCAAGTCCAAGTATTCTAAGTAGTCTTGCATATGCATCTTTGTGTCTAACTTCAGATTCAGCAAAGGTCATACCCACATCACCAATTTCTGTAATAGGCATTCTCTTATACAAATCTGCCCAAAAAGTTTTTACATTAACTTCTATTTGAGCTATTGCAAGCATTGTCTTTTTTATAACTTCACGTTCTTCATTAGTAACTTTAACTTTAAAGTCATCTATATCCGTGGTAAAGTTATATTCAGTATCAATCCAATAAGAATGTCTAATTGCATCTTTATATTCAAGCAAAGATGGGTACTCATAGGGCAAAATATTTTCCCTAGATAAAAAAATGTTCTTCTTCATAAGTGTGTTTTTGTGATTAAATGTTATACCATGTTTTTGATATAACGGTAATATATAATTTAGTTTAATTGAGATGAATTACCAAGTATAGATGAATATAAATTTTATAAAAATTATACCTACCTCAATACCAGCGGCTTGGTAAACTTGTCTTTCTCCGTCTATCTCCATTGACATATTACAATTAATGATATGTATACCTAATAATGACTGTTTTGGTAATAATTCTATGTTAGCAATTACCGGTGCTTTTCTTGTTTGTGACATAATTATGTTTGTTTTAAAAATTAGTTTTTTGTATATTATACTTATAAGTTGTTAAGCTATCACAGGCAACAACAAATATATATTTATATTTTAATGATATCCAGATTTATTAATATTTTACATAAGTTAAAAAATATATGGTCTCATAGCGATTCTCAGCCTACAGAGATAACTTTAGCAATAACTAATATATTAGCTACACATGTAGCTATAGGTGTAGAGCTAAGTGGTTTTCATATATTTAGAGTACTTATAGTTCTTAGTGGTTTTTACCAATTATATTGTGTTGCAAGTGAAAGAATATGTTATAGAGTAAAAGCTTCTGTTATCACTTTTGCTATATACTTAACTACAACAATTGCATATTTATTTACTGTAGGCTTTCCATGTGCTACACATTATGGATGGCTTATTCTTTGCTTTGCTGCATTTGGTAGTATGCGTAGATTAATACTTGAGAAAATACATAAAGAGAAAATTAAATAACATGGATAATATAACGCAAATAATAGTTACTATATTAACTGTAGCAGGATCTGCCGGAATATGGAAATTCTTAGAGGCAAGATTAAAAGCAAAGTCAGATGATAAAAAAACAAGTTATCAAAATAACGATGGTATACAATACAGAGACGACTTAAAAAATAGAGTTTCAATACTAGAATCATTACTTACTAAAAGTAGTGATGAAAAAGATACTTTACGAGATCAAGTTTTAGCTTTAGTTGCAGAAGTTAATACGCTAAGAGTAAAGGTTGAGTTTCTTGAGAAAGAAAACGATAGACTTAAGGCGATCAGATAAATTTCATAATTCAAGTATAATTTAGTATATTAATAGTATATGATATTCAGTAAAATATTAAAAGCTATTTATACCTCCAGTATAGAGGATATAGTTAATGCAATCACTAAAGCTGTTAAGGCATTTAGAGATGCTGTGGTATTTAGAGTTAAGAGGGTTAAGGAAGAAGCTAAAGATGTATCAGAAGCTTTATCCGAAGTCAAAGAGCAAATCAAAGATGTTGGATCTGCTGTTAAAGGAGAAAAACGTAGAGGAAGACCAAAGAAAAAATAATGGCTAAACTAATACAATCTCTAGGGCCCATAAAAAAGGCTAAAGTTAAACGACCTGGTGTTCATGCTAAGACAAAAACATCACGTTCTAAAAATGCTACTAACTATATTAAACCCTATAGAGGACAAGGTAGATGAAAAAATTAATTTGTATATTGATTAGTAAGATAACTTTTGGTAAAATGTGCTTTGGATATTGTAAAGTATGAATTGGATACTTACACTTGCTTTACACTGGCCACATGATAGACTTGCTTTAGGTTGGGAGATCATGAGACCTGACGAAGAATTTTCATATTATACAATTAAATTGTACTTATTAATATTAACAATAACATTAGATACGGGAAATGATGAATTATAAAAAATACAAACACGGTGGTGGTGTTCTACCAATGGGTAACTGCGACACAAAAGCAAAAATGTTAATGGTAGGTGGTCAAATTGATATGACACAACCTATGGTTCCACCAATGAAAAGCAAAGGTGGTAAAATGTCCTATGGTGGACCTATGAAAAAGAAAGGCTACGGTGGTCCAGTAAAGAAAAAGGTTAAGAAAATGAACATGGGTGGTAGAACCAATGGATCAAGAACTTACTCAGGTAAATAATGAGCAAAGAACGTAAGAAATTAAAAGACACTAAACTAGGACAGTTTCTAAAAAAGGCTGCTCCACATGTTTTAGATGTAGCTGGAAATTTATTACCAAACTCCGGTGTTCTAGGTATTGTAAAAAATATGATAGACACTGATGTTAACATTTCTCCTGAAGATAAAAAAGCTGCTAATGAACATATAAAAAATATGTTTGCTTTAGAAATTGAAGACCGTGACTCTGCAAGAGAGCGTGAAGTTGAAATTGCTAAAACAGAAAGACAAGATTATATGATGCTTGCAACTGGTGCAACCGGTTTATTAGCTTTCATATTTATCATATATGCAATAGTTTATATACCAACCGTTAGTGACAATGATTTATTTGTTCACTTAATGGGTATGGTAGAGGGTGTTGTTATTGGAAATATATTTGCCTACTACTATGGTGGTAGCCCAAAAACTAAAAAATAATTATTATGAAAAAGAATAACTACTATTACAGTCCTGCTACTATTCCTGCTGCTATTAAAGCAAATAAGAATAGAAAAGATGTAAAGAAAAGATTACGTTTAGCTAAGAATGGTATCTCTATACCTCAAGTATCTACAAAAGCACCTGAACCTATTCAGTCTGCTAAATTTAAAAGTGGTAAATAAGATATGGCTAATTTAACTGCTTATAAAATAACACAAGAAGGTTTAAAACCTACATTTGTTGATGCAGATGAATTTGGTGATACATTAGTCAATAAGGGTGTTGAATTCTTTTATATAAAGAATACTGGTGTTTCTACTATTACTGCTTCAGTTACTCCTGTAGTTTCAACAGTAGTTGATCCACTATTAGGTGTTCTAGCTAAAGAAGTAGCAACTTTAGAATTAGCTCCAAATGAAGAAGGTTACCTAGGACCATTTGAAACTTACGCTTTTAATGATCCTTATGGGAAGATAACCTTAAATTACTCTGATGCTGTAGGTGTTATTCTTGTAGCTCTATATTCATAATAGTATCAATATCACTATACGTACCGTCTATATCTTTTAATATAGGTTGTGTAATAATTTGATATTTATTATTTAATAATATACTTCTTTTTGTTAATAAATCACATATTATTATAGATTGTACAGTAAGAACAGCTATTAGTGCAATAAATATTTCTTTGGTCATAATATAAATATACTAATTTTAATTTGGATAATAAATCCAATTACCTAGATAATCAAGTTGGTATATTCCCATAATATTACCATACCCATCTTTCTTTATAATATCACCTGAATAATCTTCTTCCAAAGTGTATATTATATTTCCATACTGATCTCTTTCTACTATATTACCTAAGTAATCCTTAGATCTTGTACTTTTAGTATTACCATATTCATCCCTTGTAATGGTATTTCCTTGATAGTCTTCAGACTCTTGTTGTATAATGTTTCCATATTGATCCCTCCATACAAAATCACCTAGATAATCTTCAGATCCTATTGCTATAATGTTGCCATATTGATCTTTAGCAACTGTGTTACCTAAATAATCAGTAGAGTAAGTTATTTGAGCTAATGATACATGTGCAAATAGTACACATAGTATAAATGTTATTAGTTTTTTTATCATTTTATAAATTCTTTTATTAATTTTTTTTCTTGTTTGGTTAACTTTATATCTTTCTTTTCTTGCTTGATCTTTTGCTTAGCTATGTATCTAGGTGTACTCTTACGCATTACTGTAAGATCTTTCCAAGATATGGTAGCATCAATACCTATAGGTAACAAAGATAAAGCTAAAAATTTAATTATTGTAGTATTCATTTAGATACTAAAATGTTAGAAAAATAAATAGTGAATGATGTTGTAAATATAGCATAATATACTGCAAAATCTACTATCTTTATATTCACTGGTTCATAAAGCACTATTGCTCCTATTAAACAACTCCAAGTTATCTTTTGAAACAAATGCCAAGCATCTGTTAAACTTACAAAGATTGTTGTGGAGAATGGAAATAACTCTTCAAACTTTGGAGTTACTATTCCAAAATAGTACCATTTCTTTTTATAAGGTTTAAGAGGTTGTTTATACTTGTTTATCCAACTCTTTTTAGGATCCCAGAAGTTAAGGTTACGATTTTTAAATATACTTTTATCAAATCTAAATTGAAGTGTATCCATTATAGCATTGCAAGCACCTGCTATTATCATTAGTATTATTATCATTTTTATTTTTTATTATCAAATATTAATATCCAAGAAATTAACTCACTTAATATAAGAATACATGATGCTAATATTAAACTAAATGGTATAAATCCATAACCTAATATTCTAAATCCTGTTATAATTATATTTATTTCACGTTGTTTTTCTCCTATTTGATTATTGTTATTAAGTTCTTCATCACTTTTATCTCCAACATAAACTGATTTAAATTGTGAATCAGAACTAGATGCATGACTTGATGCTGAATTTTTATAGGATTTATTTCTATCTAGATCCCAATAATATTTATTATGCTTTGTCATTAATTTTCTTCTTTAAATTTTTCTATAAAGTTATAAACTTCTTCTGACAGTGTAACATAAATACTATAATCTTTCAAACCTTCCATATACATCCATATGATATCTGACTTTGCAGCTTTAAATGTTTGAGTAGCGTTATTCCCTTCTTCTATTATTAGTTCAGGAACAGTATAATAATCAGATAGTGCATCCCGTATATAGTCCTCAGCATAAAACTCAGTTTCAATACCATATGTGTAGGGTTCATGATCTTCTAAAATAGACATGAACTCACCTAATACAAATTCAGCTTTAACACAATTTTCAATAAAGCCGTCATCTTCCATACATTTAGTAGGATCAATTAATGTTTTATTATCATGCCAACTAGTATCTTCTACACCTTCTGCTTTTGCATATTCTTTTGGGGTTAAAGCTGTTTCACCTTCTTCAAAGTCAAGCTCATGACTTTCAGCTGTTTGATAATAACCATAAAGTCTTTCTTCACCTTCAATAATAACTTTTGTATCTTTAAATTTTTTTAATTCGGGTACAAACTTGTCCCATAATTTTTGTACATATAATTCTTTTTTTTTCATTTTATAAACTCTTTTAAACGTATAAAGGGTGTAGAATACAATCCTACACCCTATTACACAAAACTAAATAAACACATTCACATTAACAAGGGGAAAGAGTTCCCCTGTAAACACAAATAAAACGGTTGCTAATATATATAATTAATTTATATAATAAAAATTTATCTACTCAAAAACCATAACCATTTGGTTATCAGGCATTTCTATTATGTTATTAACATTACCTTCTTGCATCTCACTTGTTACAATTTTATTTTGGCTTAATAAATCAGCTACCATAAAATCATGAAAGTTCTGTTGACTTGATAACCACTTTCTTGGATGAGATTTCTTTAATGCATGTGTAACATGATTATAAAAACTCCAAGCATTATCACTATCAAATGTATAATCATAAGAAGGTTTTTTCATTTCTGCTTTAACTGTAGACAATTGAGTTGTATCAAGTATTTCTTCAGATGCATATAATCTTCCTAGTAATTCACATTGCTGTTTATGATCTAGATCTACGCTTTTAAGAGCGTTTCTATCTTTTATTATTTTCTTATAATGAGTTTCAGCATTTTTAATCTGAGCTGCTATTTGCATTCCTATATCAAAATTAGCTGATCCTGAATGTTTTCTTTTAAAATTCATCATATCTCCAGAAACAACTCCATTAGAACATACGAATACATATGCACCAATTGCACATTTAAATGTTGTGCTTTTATCATATGAGTTTGTCCATGCGAACATCATACCTAGTTCTTCTTCATCTCTGATCATTTCATCAGTTGATGATAATGGTTTTATATGATACACACCTTGTGCAACTTTTGCATCTAGATTTGCTTTATACTCTTCTTCTTCAATCTTAAAACCAGAAGCATATAACATTTGCTTTGTTCTGTCAATAACTTCTTTGTGTTCTACCACTGTATATGTGTCACCATGATTAGGTAACGGTGCGTTTATCAGATATTTTTCTGATACTGTAATTGGTTTTTTATATCCCATAATTTTTTAAACTTATTTGGTGTAAATATACTAAATTAATTTGAGTCAGTAATTATATATATTTAATTTTTTTAAAATATATAACGGATTGTATTTAATGGAAAGAATTGTTTGTATATTTCTTTAAACTCATTTAACAATCTTGTCTTATGTACGAGAGGATACCTCATAACTCCAGATTTATTCTTTACTTCCTTAGAGTATTTCATTAACTCTTTTGCTGGGTCTTCTGCTTTAGCCATTTGATTTACATGATTGGTTAATGCTATAACCTCACACTTATTCGTTCCTGCTACTTCTTTCACTCCATTAAAGAGATTATTATATTCTTCTTTCCAACCGGGGTAAAATACTAAAGGACTATAATTACAGTGTACTTCCCATCCTAGATCCTTTAATCTATTTATATCTTCTATTCTAGAAGAAATCTTTTGCATCTTAGGTTCTAATATATCTGAATACTTCTGAGGCATCAAGCTTACTCTTACCCTTGGTTTCTTATTGAACTTTTTTACATTAATGTTCAACAAACTTGGATACTTAGTAGCCATTGTACTATTTAACTGTGGGTGATCATCATATCTTTTAAGATAATCAATCAACGGTTCTGGCATATGTTTTTGCATCAGAACTAAATCTGAGTTGCATGCAATATCTACCATAGTATATATAGGGTCCTGTTGATCGGGTACTTTAGTAAATCCTTTTTCCCATTCTACAACAGACTGAAATATTTCATCAACGTTCTTATTAACAAAAACTCTATGTCCATTATACCTGGACATATAACAATAAGTGTCTACACAGCCGCCAAAGCATCCGTAGATAATATTGGGAGCTATGCAGTTAGCACTATTATTGTTGTCTTTTGTAACAAGAGTTTTAGTCTCTTGTACTTTTATCACTATATTTTATTTTTACTTTTTCTGCTATAGGTATAGCATCATTATTCTCATCTATTCTTACAAACCTTATATTAGTTGATAATATAACAGATTGTATACCTGAATAGACATTATGAGCTCTAGCTTCTAGATAAAAAGTTATAGATGTATGACCTACATTTACAACTTTACCATATATCTTTATAAGCTGACCTTCTTTAGCAGGTTTTTTAAAGATACATTTATCTATCATTACTGTTACCATTCGGGGTGTATCACATACTTCCATAGCATATGCTGCACCAGCAGCATCTAACCAAGCTAAAAGCTTTCCTCCAAATAGATTAGCATGAAACCCTAGATCTGATTTTTTTATTGGATGTGTTGTTATTAACTCCATTATTTATCAGCTTCTAATTCTTTCTGTAAACATGCTAATGCTCTCCATGCTACTTTTGCTGTATGACGAATACCATCATCATCAATTGTACCAGCATCTATTAAATGTCTAGCTAATGCATCATAATCATCAGTTGATTTATTACGATCCCAATGCAAAGGTTCATCAGGATGATGTTGTTCATTTCCTTTTAATGATACACGGGATATCTCTAATAATGCATCAGGAAAATATTTAATAACGCCAGTGAATACCGGTCTTTTCTTTCTTTCTTTTGCGTTCATTTGTTTTATTTAGTTATTTGCTAATAATTCTAATACTTCTATTAAAGATTCATGTCTATGGTTATCTTTTAAAACAACTTTGTAAACATGTTGAGAAGAAACTATTTTAGATACTTCATGTATTGCTGAATAATTTCTATCTTTTAAATCTACTTGTTGATTATCTCCACAAAACATCATCATAGAATTTTTACCAAGTCTTCCAAGAACCATTGATAATTGTGATCTGGTTAAGTTTTGAAACTCATCAATAATTATTACTGAATTATCAAATGTTCTACCTCTAAAATGAGCAAGAGAAACTAACTCAATAGATTCTTCTTTTTCCATTTTATCCAATATAGCCGGTTTATTATATACCTTTCTCATATTAGAACGTATAGGAACTAACCACGGCTCCATCTTTTCTTTTTCTGAACCAGGTAAGAAACCATTATCTTCAGTAGAAACTGTTGGTCTTGTTATAATTATCTTATTATAGTTTCTCTTAAAGTACTGATCTAGAGCTGTTTGTACTGCAAGTAGTGTTTTACCACTACCTGCATTACCTAATATAAAATTAAAAGCATGCTTTAGCATTTCTGCTTTTGCTACTTTTTGCTCATCTGATAAAGTTATTGAAAACCTTACTGCACCTTTTGGAGCTGCTTTTTCTTTGTTTTGTTTTGACACCATATTAAAATAATTTCATTTGTTTACTTGGAACATTTAATATATTATTTATTTCTTGTTCAACTGCTTCTAGATAATAACCAATATTTATGTTATAAGAATCCCACTTAGGTTTACATTCCATTTTATTAAAAACTGTTTGTAACCATTTACCGGCTTCAAGTTGTATTTCACGACCATCTGTCTTATGAACTTTGGTTAGCTTGACACCATTTCTTGATATATAATAACGGTTTATCTTCTGAAGTTTTTCTTCTTTATATTCTCCATTATCAATATATCTAGATGTAATTTGCCAATCACCTTTTGATTTACCTCCAATACAGTAATCAAGTATATCTCTATTTTTCTTAAAATATTCCTCTGGTAATATATCATGAATAAAATAATTATACACTGCTTTTGGTATAACAAGTTTAGATTTATTTTTATGTAATGCTAATCCATAAAAGTCAAAACGTCCTTTCATTTTTGCTCCTGCATAAAAGAACTTATTTCCATCAACTTTAAATTTGTAGTGTGGATTTTTATTCTTAATGTTTCTCCAGGTTGCTATATCAACCTCTTTATAATTATTAAGACCAATGTAATTGTTAACATCACCCAAAACTAGTTTTTGATATTCATCATGTTCTAATTGTAAGTTAGTTAATTTTTCCCACTCTTCACAAATTTTCATGTACTCATCTACATATTCTCTAGATATTCTTGTCTCAATACCATCAGTGTTTTGCATCAATGCAACAGCTCCCGGTATTCTTTCCATGATCATTTCATATAACATTATTAGAGATAACTGACCGTTAATGGTAATTCTCATTGTTAACTCAGGATCATAAAAGAAACTATTCTTATCATTGCTAAGACCAAAAGTAGAATTAAGGATAATCTTATAAACATAGTTCATTGGATTACTCTTAGGTATCTTCTTTCTCTCTTCAAAGAACCACTCATACTGATCACAAAACTCTTGTGCTGGAAAATGTCCAGGAGACCACTTATTTCTAATCACAAGATTAGGATAAAAACTAGTAACATCCGAAGACATAATTACATAATCATCATCAGATTTATATATACCTGAAGTTCTTGCACCATGAACACCACCTACACCAAAGTCTGTCTTGACACCTTTATAAGTAACTGAATACTTAAAAGCGCCTTTCATTCTTTCAGGATCTATCTCAACAGATTTAAATCTATCATGTAGCTGTTTAAATTCCGGGGACTCAAACTTTATATATGGTAATATTATATCTTTAAATTTAATACTGCTTCTATAAGTTCTCATTTTCTTGAGATCTCTTTTTTCTATATTAAGTTTTTGAGACATATAATAAGCAAATAACTCTTTACTTATTCTTGGTTCAGATGCACTGAATAAATTTATACCATACTTACCTGTTAGTTCTTTTCTTAAATTAATTAATTCCTTAGACCTATTTAATATTTCTTTAGTTGACTCAACATCATTAATATTATATTCAAGTATTGTATTTATTTCTTCAATTGTGGTTATTTCTGTATTATGGTGTATAGGCATGTCTAGGATGTTATCCCAATCCATACTATACTGAATCCATTTAAGACTAGAACGTTTTGCTGGATTATCCCAGTGATGCATTTTAAATAAATCAATCTGTCCTATTTTCATTTTCCATAAAGGATAATCTTGAAAATCTTTTTTGTTTGATTTTTCTATACAACTCTGAGCATATCTATAAATAGTATTAGCTATTTCACATGCGCTTAAGTCTAACCAATTCTTATAGTTATCTATAATAAAATGAGTGACTTGTGCATCAAAGGCTAAACCATTATAAGAAATGTGCCATTCTTTATTTTTAACGTTCCTACCTAGAAAATTAATAAACTCTTCAAGATCATTTCTTAAGTCATGAATAACAAATATTTTTGTTTCTTGACTTTTATAATCTTGAAAGCAAGCAGTAAAACAATTGCTTAGTGTTTCATAATCGTGTACCCAATGTTGTTTGTTCATAATGCTTAGTTAATTTTAAAGAAAAAAAAAGATATAAATTAATATATCTTTTTTTTGGTTGGTTTAATATAAATCTGTATTACACAGATGTGATGATATTAGATTTTTTAACTGGTTCTTTTGTATCAACTATATATTGTTTGTAATCAAACGTATCAGCATTGATAGAAAATAAATGTATGAAAGTTTCTATATCCTTTGCATCACTTATATAAAACTCAGAAAAAGTATCTACTAATCTTCTTTCTTCTTTAACTGTTTTACCAGTTTGTTGATTAGGATTTTTCAATCTCATTGGTTGACCTTCATCATCCAACTTAGGTATCATATGATATGATTGTTTCATTACTTTACTAATGACAGCTAGTATACCCGAAGAGGGATCATACATAGCTTCAACATACGGACAATCCGATGTTGCTGGAATAAGGGTGAATGACTTTACATTTCTAAAACTTGATGTTACAATCATCATGTTTTTTCCAATTGTATTTGACATAATTTTATTTATTTTTTTCAAATATAGTATTTAAAATATTAATCTCACTATTTTCATAAATATCTAATAGTGTTTCTTTTTTGGAATCTAATTTATCACATAACTCATTTACATTTTCAATAAGTTTGATATCTACATTAAGTAATTCTGCATATATTTCATGAAAATCATAAGGAAAAAGATAAGAATCAATACGTTCTATAATTTTAACAGTGTCTCCAAAAAACCTAGTAATAGTTAGTTTAGATTCAATGCTTAATCTAGAGTATTCACCTTTTATAAAATGATCATAGTCTTCTTTAAGACTACTAAAATCAAATATAAAAAGCTGATTATTCTTATCTAGTTCAATATGACTATCAAATAGCTTTGCTTTATATATTACATTCTGTTCAAAAGATCTAAACTCATGAGTTCTTTTCTCTTTATATAAACATAATAACTTTCTATCTTGTATGTAATAATGATTATCCCACATTATATATGTTTGTTTAGGTACAAATTTTAAACCTTTCTTAAAATCTAATAAAGGATATAAAAATACCTTACTCTTCTGAAAATAATCACTATGAACTTTATCCATACTATAAAGTTACAACATTTGTAAGTAATTCATAAGGTAATGAATAATTATTTTCTGTATAATGGTGCTTTGCAACACTAATTACATACTCCAATCCTTCAGCCCATTTACTTAATGATGTATCACTAACAGGGAATGTGTATATCTGATTATATTTATCTATTACAATAAAATTAAACTTAATATCATATTCATCTGCTTTATCACCTAATGAATCATAAACTAATTTACAATATATAGACGCTTGAAGCCAGTAGTTATAAAAGTCTACAGTTTCCTTAAAGTCTGTAACTGCTTTACCTGTTGTTTTAAGATCATATATTGATACTTCTTTTGCATCATGATTGATTTTATAATAATCTATATAACCGTGTAACCCGAAAGGTTTACCTTCTATTTTAGATGAAAGATATTTTTCTGCATGTGTTTCTATAGGATCTAAATCAAAGTCAGTAGATACTTCATTAAATAAAGACATAACATATTTGTTATCTTTTATCATTTCTGCTTGATCTTTACATTTAATCAGTGTATCCTGATCAATTGGATCCTTATCTGTATTGGATAAATATTCCCAGTATGTTTGATAACTATCCACTTTAATCTTATCTATTCTTGCCTCATCTTTTTTAAGAGACTGATATAAGTTCATCTGCTTTAGTGAATCCAATATAACAAAGTCTTCTACATCATCTAGCTTCTCAGCATCTGTATGAAAACTCATATCCTTTAGAACCTTTTTTACTGAATCACTTGGTAACTTACCAGGTAATACATTAAATTTATTTTCTAAATTCTCAGGTTCAAATACTAAACAGTGTATTAATTTACCTTCAACTAAATGTTTATCTGTTTTAACTTCACGTTCATTTAGTATATAATCTTTATAAAATAAAGAAGGAGAAAATAATAATTTATTTAGTGATGAATAACTAAAATTAAATTCTTTCTTATAAAAATCATCTTCTTTTTGTTTGTCTATTCTCATTTTATTTAAGTTTTTTAAGATTTATTTAAATAAGAGGTGATGTAATTTAATACACCACCTCTATAATTTAAATCATTTGTGATTCAAACTCATCAGATAGTTGTATAGATTTATAATCTATTTTAAAAGTACCTTCAGATTTACTTATATCTAATGCGCGTAAAACAACATTATGATAAATATATTTCTGAACCACTAAAAATGCAAATTTTGTAAGATAATTTTCTTTAGCAAGTATTTTAATATATCTATTATAATACCAACCTCTGGATGAAGATCCTGACGAATGATTATCAAAACTTTTTAATCTGTTTCTTAGTGCTTTTACATTTACACTATTCCAATTATTTGAATATTTAAGTCTATCATAATAAAAATAATAAACTAATGAAATATAATCTAATGATTCTTCTATATTACAATTAGCCATAACTTCTAGAGCAACTGTTATATTATCATTATCATTACTTCTTACCATTTCTGTAAGACTATAATATTGCTCTTTATCAAGTACAGTTGATTCTGAATTAGCTAGTTTTATTAAATCACTATCCAATACTAAATTATTTTTCTGAGATAAAAAGTTAAAAGTTTCAGAATTAATTCTATATAACCATTTTGATAATAAGTAGCTGTCTCAACATCTCTACATACCTCTCTTAAATCATCAGGTAAATTATAATATTTAAATCTTGTACAATGTTTATTATCTATTTCTTCAAGTACATCTATAAAACCTTTATAATCATCAGAATTTTTTAATTGTTTTGTTTTTTCTAATATATCATAAATATTATATGTACTCCAATAATAACCTCTACCACTTAATTCTAAAAACTTTTCTGATATAATTCTATAATCAGCATTGTCTTCGCTTCTAGTTATATTTATATTATACTTTGACTTTAAACTATCTACTTTTGTTCTTGGTAAGTTTAATTTAGGATATCTATAAAATAATTTCCCATCTAAATTATTTACGTCTAGATCTATTGTTATTTGATCTAAATTTATCATATATGTTTCAAAATTATATTCCCATTTACCGTTTACAAAATCTACTAAATATTCTTTTATGTGTTTCATTTTTTTTATTTTAAATATTTTTGATACTCTTTTTTTACTGATACTTTGAATACATATAAGTCTCTATTATGAATACTGATTTCTTTACGTACTATAGGTTCAAGATACTTAAAGGATATTCTATCAAGTAATTCATTTTTCTCTAACCAAAGGATCATTTGTTCAGCTGATCTATACATTATATCACTAAAATTTACTTGACCTAACCAATATTGTATATTTTTATTCCTACCAAATTCGTAAGTTAAACTAGTATTCTTTTGAGAAAAATGCCACAGCAAGTGATAATTTTTAAAAGGATTTAAATTTGGTATAATACTTGCTGCCATCTCTTTCTCTTCTTCGCCACCATGAAGCATAGCGGTTAATTGAGATAATAGTTCTTCTGTAAGATCCATTTGTGAAGAAGAAGCATGTAATATAGTTTCACAATCTACGGTACTAGCTACTCCTGTATCTATAAGATGTGCTATATTAAGTGCAAGACCTGTTATAATCCAATTATCATAAAGACTGTCAACTGCTGTATGATAATAATATTGAGTATGTTCTGTAATCTTTTCAGTTAGAATTACATTTCCTTTATATTCATCAATTAAACTATCAACAAAAGATCTGTGTGTTGAAGCACCATCTTTAACTAGTTCATAATTTACCAACTTTATAAGCATTTTACTTGTTGGAATATTTTCTCCATGCTTACATCTTCTTGTTATATTATCGTTTGTTATGATTAGATCTGCTTTAGTATAATCATTTGTTACAGTTATCTTATGCTCTTTTAAAGCAGCTTTTATTTTATCTAATGATATATCAGCACCAGGCATAACAAATGCTTTCTTTTTATTTCTAAAGCTACTATCTGTTTCTTTGCTAGATTTTAATATATCTTCTATTCTACCATATGTTGTATTATCTTGAGTGACTAATACACTTTCTATATTTGATCCGGCAAGGATCCCATATACAGGATCACTTGCCAAACCAAAATGTTTTAGTGCATCAGTATTATATTCTTGATATACTGATTTACTTGCCATATTATTTAATTGTCATTTTGATGATTTCTGGATTCATCATCATCTTATTAAACTTCTGTTTGTTTCCGTTAAAGATAGTTCTTACAATCATATACTTCAGATCATTTGTAAAATAATCTTTTGTACATAATGCAATCAATCTATCCGTTACTTTTTGAGTTATCTTATTTTCTTTAGCATATACCAAAGAGTAATTAGATAATCTTGTAGCTAATGTAGATGCAATATCTGCACGATAGTTATCATCTTTACCAATACAAGATCTAAGCTCATTTAAAATGTATTGCTCATTATCATGAGTTAATAGATCATGCGGTGTTACTAACTTATCTAGCTTATTATTAATGAAAGTTGTAAACATAGAAGCAAATGCATCTCCTACAGAACCTTCTCCAATCATTTGTACCATTGCTAAGTTACTTTCAAAAGAATCAAAGCTTGATATTGCATTAAAGAAAGTTGTAATAGATCTTGCATTAGTTTCTTGAGTTACAAGTTCTGGATGTAATAACAAGAAGTTAATACATCTTGAATCAATACCTGCATTCTCAGCCCACTCAGCCCATACGTTAACATCAAATTTTAGATTTGCAGTAATATACCTGGTCTTCTGAGCAGAGTCAATACTGTTTACTAAATAATCTCCATTATCAGGATTAGCTGTTAGAACAATATGCCAATCTTTTGGAAGCGTCCATGAGATATAACTTTGTCTATCAATCAATTCCATACATGCTTGGATAAAGCGCATATCTGCACGATTCCAATCATCAAGTAACAAGATACCACCTTCTTTCTTATCTGCAATCCACTCTGGAGCACAGTAAGACATTCTGTTTTTACCCGTCATCTTGTATCCGTTCTTTAGATACTCTTGTACAGCAAGCTCATCAACCCACATTCCAACTTTTTTAGTTGTCTTTTGAGTCATGTCTGCTAGATCTTTAGATGCAGCTGCTCTCTGTGCCGCAGTATAATTTAACTGATCTCCTGTTGTCTTTGAGACAATCTTTTCCTTATACATCTGAAACTGACGTACAGGAAAACCAACTAAGTCACCCAACTCCTCAATCTGAGCTAAGTTTAACTTAACAAAGTTTAAATTATTATCATTAGCAATTTCTAATATATTAGATGTTTTACCAATACCTGATTCACCTACTACTTCAACTGCTACTGGAAGCTTACCTTTTTCCTGAAGAGATCTATTATTATTAATAATATGATTTAAAAATCCCTTTAGTTCTTTTGCGTTTAAATTTACTTGTGCCATTCTTTTTCTTTTTTTTATTTAG
>Ga0255040_10000039_pt1 | contig 25316 bp, 26 predicted proteins | sample BC1_12_2_MG_FD_181711 | JGI IMG/M metagenome (GOLD analysis project Ga0255040, IMG submission 181711) | Seawater microbial communities from Strait of Georgia, British Columbia, Canada - BC1_12_2 | ecosystem: Environmental > Aquatic > Marine > Strait | place: Canada: British Columbia | collected... | reverse complement strand
AAAAGGAAGAAAAAAAGAAAACAAAAAAGAAAAAAGAAAAAAACAAAACGTAAAAGAAGAAAAAAACATAAAACCAAATATTCAAAACACTAATATATCAAATCTTCTATTTAAAAAGTTATATTATGATTACATAACTTTTTAATATTTATCGTCTGCGTTTTCTTGTTTTTTTACGTCGCTTGACTCTTTTATTACGCTTTCTAGGTTTACGCTTTCTAGTCTTACGCTTTCTAGGTTTGCGCTTTCTAGGTTTGCGCTTTCTAGTCTTACGCTTTCTAGTCTTACGCTTTCTAGTCTTACGCTTTCCTCCTCCACCTCCAAGATCGTCGTTCATCATATCGTCGTTCATCATATCGTCTTCCTCCTTTTGTCGCTTGAAGGGGGGCTTAGTGGTGGTGGCTTCGTCTATTCCCCGGGTCCTCCCCAGCATCGTCGTCGTCGGTCGAGGAGGACCGGGCCTCCGCTTCTTAATAGTTATTATCTGTGCGCCTCTTTTGACACGTCGGGCCAGGGCTTGTTGTTTTAATTCTTCTTCTTTTAGTTTTTGTAGTTTTTCGGTCACACAATCTATCAACTTTTTCTCTTCTTCTTCGTTTAATTGTTGCTCATCCTCTTGATCCTTCTCTTCCTTCTCTTCATTCTCTTCCTTCTCTTCAGCCACATTTGGGGCTTGTTCTAGGTCCATTGGATCTGACATATATAATACCAAAATATTATTTATTTAAAGCACTTAGAAAAATGACAACAAAAATATAAAATGACAAGTAATGAAATTTTAGATCAAAAGACATTGTTACAAGATGGCGACGTATCAAAGGGTCAAGATGAATTGATTTTTGACCCTTTTAACCCCAATAATACCGAAATAACACAAAAACAGGTAGAAGCCATTTTAGCTAAATATGGAGTTCCGGATAAAGTTCATAATTTTAATTTATACAAACGCGCTTTTATCCATAAATCATATGTTAAAAGGCCTCATCTTGAAAATGAGGCGAATGGTGTAACCATTGTAGACCAACCTACCGATTGCATGCCTCTTAAAACAAAATCGAATGAGCGGTTAGAGTTTTTAGGTGACGGCGTTCTGGAATGTATTACTAAATATTATTTGTACCGCAGATTCCCTAAAGGAAATGAAGGATTTATGACTGAAAAGAAAATTGCTTTAGTCAAAAATGAATCGATTGGAAAAATGGTATACGAAATGGGTCTAAATAAATGGTATATTATGTCAAAAAATGCAGAGGAAAAGAAAACAAGAACAAATCTAAAAAAATTGGGATGTTTGTTTGAAGCCTTCCTAGGAGCGTTGTTTTTAGATTTCAATAAAATTACGATAAAAGATGAAGGAGATTGGTTCAAAAATGTATTTGTAACAGGCCCTGGATTTCAAATTGCACAAATATTTGTAGAAAGTATTTTTGAACAACACGTAAATTGGACTGACCTGTTACAAAATGATGACAATTATAAAAATATTTTACAAGTTCTCATTCAAAAAGAGTTTAAAATTACACCGGTATATGTGGAAATTTCTCCTCACGATGACGACGAAGGGTATCATATGGGCGTTTATCTTTGTTTAGGACAAGATGCGCACGGTCTATCACATAGTCAATCAGTGCCTTTTTCTAAGTTTAAAAGTTTTGATAACATCCAAGAATATCTTGAAGAGCACGAAAAGATATATGTCTTTCTAGGTGAAAGCAAGCATAAAATCAAAAAGAAAGCAGAGCAGGCAGCATGTAAAATGGGCATTGATCAAATTAACAAGAATAATTAATATTTGAATATCCTATATGATAAAATCACCGATATATCCATTTCTAACGGGAGGTTTGCTAGTAGGTGGAACCAAATTAGTATCGGATATAGCGAGTCCTTTATGGGCTTCGCTATTGGGTGCCATACCAAATGATATGATAACACCATATTTTTTAGACACGGATGCTGATAAGAAAATTTATATAGTTGGATATCTTTTACAATCAACAATTTTCATTTTTGTCACAATAGCACTTTATTTACTGCTTAGATTTACAAAAATAAATCATAATTTGCTAGTATTATTAGCAATACTAGTATGGTTTATTAGTAGTCTTTGTTTAGTGCGATATACCAAACCGTATATAAAACAATACTTTACAAAGAATAAATAATTCACACCATTATATAATGAAAGATTATGTACAGGCATTTTTAATAGGGGGTCTAATAATGGCCGGACAAAAAATTGTGGCACAAATGATAGGCCCGGAATATGCTGCATTGGGAATACCAGCTGAATTTATAGCCGCTTTTTTTTTGACAACTAGAAAAGATAAAATAGAGTATTTCTGGGGAATGATGTTAATATTAAGTGCATTTATATTTACATTATCAATAACGGTTTGGTTATTATATAAAAACGAATATAGCGGAAATACTATAACAACTATTTCACTTATTTTAGACATGTTTTTGGCGTTTTGTGCTATAAAACTATACTCAAGTTATCAATGAATGTTTATTATTTATTTAGCAAGAAAATAAATAATAAATAAATGTGAATTTATAGTATATATGGACGAATTGTTTGGACAACTTGATTTATTTAAAAAACCAGTTCCAAAGAAAAAGGGAAAGGTAGGTATTAATATGCGTAGCAAAGGAGCCGTAGAAGTAAATGTAGCTATCGTAGATAGTTCAGATGGAGATATTGATAGAACTACATTATTGGCAAAAGTATATTCTGATGCAGTAGTAAAAATACCAAAACGCCAAGAAGCGCCTGTTATGGTACCCCAATCTTCAGCCGACGAATTGGCTAATATTATAAATAAAAAACGTTCTGTAGACGATATGGGAGTAGAAGAAAAAAAAGATGCAATTGTTGTACCCAGGGCGAGAGTTGTGAAGGTCCAGAGGAAAAGGGGTAAAATTAAAATTGGCAAATCAATCAGAAAAGGAACAATCACCGGATTAGCGCCGACGGTAATAACAATTAAAGGAACACGTAAAAAAGCAAAAATCAAGAGAGATTTAGGTACTGTTGAATCAAGAGACCGTAGTGATGTTCAACCCGGATTGATTCAAATAGGTGACACTATTATACAAGAGAGATTGCCACGCGATCAAGCGCCTGTGAATATTAGAGCGAGCGCTTATTATATGAATAATCGAGAAATTTTTGTTAATTTTATTAATAGTTTATTTGAACCTTATAGAGCTGCATTAATAGAGGAGAGTAAAGATATTTCCTGTGATAAACCTAAAGGATCTTTTAGTTTAATGACGCATCAGCAGATTGTTAGAGATTACATTAACATGTTTACACCATATCGAGGTTTACTTTTATATCACGGTCTTGGAGCAGGTAAAACATGTGCATCTATTGGAATCGCAGAAGGTTTGAAAACGACACAACCTATTATTATTATGACACCCGCTTCTCTACGTCAAAATTATATTAGTGAGTTAACAGTATGTGGAGACCCGTTATATAGATTAAATCAATTCTGGGAATTTATACCTACTGGAGGTGATAGCAAAGTCACAAAAGTTTTGTCACAGGCCATGGGTTTATCGGAAGAATATATTACTGAAAAAGGTGGTGCTTGGTTGGTAAATGTCAAAAAACCTTCCAATTTTGAAGGCCTTTCAACAGCAAATAAATTAGCTTTAAATGATCAAATAGATAGAATGATCAAAACCAAATATATTTTTGTAAACTATAATGGTTTGCGTAAAAGCGATAAGGTTTTGGGCGACCTAAAATCTTTATCAAAAACTAATAATCCTTTTGATAATAAGGTGGTGATAGTCGATGAAGCTCACAATTTCGTATCTAGGATTGTGAATAAAATAAAAAAACCCACATCCTTATCTTATATGCTTTATGAATGGTTAATGTCTGCTGAAAATTGTCGTATTATCTTCTTAACAGGAACGCCAATTATTAATTATCCTAATGAGATGGGTGTCATGTTTAATATGTTACGTGGATATATAAAAACCTTTATTTTTACAGTTAATGTACAAACTAGCGAAGTAGTAAATCAGCAAACGATTGAAAAAATCTTTAAATCATTCGCTCTACATGATTTTATCGAATATGATAATTCATCTAAAAGAATTGTAATTACACGTAACCCTTTTGGATTTGTAAACGAATCGACAGATGGTACATATTCCGGCATTAAAAAGAATAAGGGAAATAATAAGTGTGACAAAGACAAGAAAGGGCGTGATTGCGCAAAAGGATATTCTTGTGAAAATAATGCTGGAGAAGGAGAAAAAGAAGATTTTAGATGTACACCAATGTCTGACTCCGCGTTTGTCAATATATGCAGAGATATCCTTAGAAAAAATGGCGTAGAGACTATATCGGTACAGGTAAAACTTAATAAGGCTTTGCCGGACACATTAGATACTTTTAATGCAATGTTTGTTAATCCAAAAACGGGTGAAATTAAAAATGAAAATCTCTTGCAAAGACGTATATTAGGGTTAACATCATACTTCAGGAGTGCCCAGGAAGAGTTGATGCCTAGATTTAACATTGAAGAAGATTTTAGAGTTGTTGATATTGACATGTCGGATTATCAGTTCGGGCTTTATGAAGAAGCTAGAAAAAATGAACGTGTTTTAGAAAAAAGAAATGCTCAGAAAAGAAGAAGAGCTAAGGATGGAGGAGTATACGCGGATACTGTTTCTACTTATCGTATATTTAGCAGAGCATTTTGTAATTTCGTTTTTCCTCGAGATATAATTAGACCCATGAAACAGGAGGGTCAGGGATTGCAACAGGCTATACTTGATCCTGGATTGGACGAAGATGATATGGATGCGATATCGATTCAAGAAAAAATAGCTAATGTTGACGGGCGTTTTGAAGCGGATGATGAAAGTGCATTAGAATCTGTAAGTAGTCAATCTGTCGATAATGCATACGGAGCTAGGATTAAGCAGGCGCTTATTGATTTAGAAGCCAGATCCGGCGAATTTCTAACCCCAAAGAAGTTAGAAATATATAGTCCAAAATTTCTTGAAGTTCTCAAAAATATTACTGGTAATGATAGAAAACTCCATCTCGTTTATTCTCAGTTTAGAACATTGGAAGGTATCGGGATTTTTTCTATTGTATTAGAAGCGAATGGTTATACCAATTTCAAACTTAAGAAAGTTGGAGGAATATGGAAACTTGACATTCCTGAAGAAAAACTGGATTTGCCCAAATACGCGTTGTTTACTGGTACGGAAACTGTTGAAGAAAAGGAGATATTAAGAAATATATATAATGGCACCTGGGATAAAATTCCGAGTGGAATCAGAGACTATTTGTTGACGAAAGCTCCGAACAATAATCACGGAGAGATAATTAGCGTATTTATGATCACAAGTAGTGGTGCAGAAGGTATTACATTAAAAAATACGCGAATGGTTCATATTATGGAACCGTATTGGCACCCGGTTAGAGTTGAACAGGTTATTGGAAGAGCTAGACGTATATGTAGTCATAATAAATTAGAAGAGGAGGAGCGAGATGTAAAGGTATTTATGTATTTGATGAAATTTACGGATGATCAGCTAATACCAGAAAGTGCGGGCGGAATGGCTCCCAAAGAATTATTAGAAAAGGATGTAAGTAAAATAAATCGTGGCGTTCCTTTGACTAGTGATCAGCATTTGTTTGAAGTTTCAAACATTAAAGAGTCTATAAATAAACAAATATTGGGAGCAATTAAAGGCTCATCGATAGACTGTTCTTTACACTCTAGTGAAAAAGACCAGGTTGTATGTATGTCATTTGGTTCGGTTAGTTCATCACGATTTACAACAACACCAGCATTAACAACCGAAGCTGAGTATGATGTACAAGAGCGAAGAAATTTAAAGAAAATAGAATGGGAAGCCGAGATTGTAACTTTAGGTGGTATAAAATATGCTTTAAAACGATTTAATACCAGATTACCGGCGCGAAAAGCGCCCGAAGGTGAATTGTATGATTTGCAAAGTTATAAAAGAGCCCAAAAAGTTGGAGGCGATCCAGTATTAGTTGGTTATCTAAGAATAGATCAAAAAAGTGGAAAACTAAAGAAAACTAGAGTTTAATGGCTTTTCCGGAGTTTTTGGGTTTTAAATGTTCTGAAATATTTGTAAGTTGTTCTAAAATTAATTTTTGATTATCAATCATTTGTTTAAATATTGATTTATAATCAATATCTTGTTGATCATTTTTCTTTAATTTTAGTTTACTGAAAAAATCTGGCTCCGGAATATTATTAGGTACAGGATTGTCATTCCTTACCGTTTCTTGAAATCTCACTTTTTTTTGTTTTTGCAATGGAATAGCATCCAATTTAACATTTGAAGTATGATCTATTTTAAGATTTATAGTACTTGGTTTTGCATTTGTTTCTCCTTTTAACCAAGCTTCAACGCTTTTATTTTGTTGTTGACTTTGCATTATTTTTACCAATTCAGCCTCACGTTGTGTCATATTATAATCATAATCACTTTGCGATATTGAGGATTCGCGACGTTTGTCACTAAAATCAATTTCTTTTGGTTTTTCCTTATTCATTAAATTATTAAAATCTTGTTGCTTCTCTTTCAAACTTTTTTCAAATATTTGCATGTTTATATTTTCATTTTTATTTGGTTGGATGTCTCTATGTTGTTGCTGGGGTTGGGTCTGTCGTGGCGGTGGTTGTTGTTGCGTGTGTTGTTGTTGGGTCATTCTATTTTTAATATTTAAAAATGTTTTCAAAATTTCCTTATTCATTAACATTAAGTCGCTCTTAAAATGAAATCTGTTACTATGAATTCTCTCCATTTCATTTTGAAATATCTCATGAAATTGTCTAGGATCAGCTAATTGCAACGGATGATCTTTGAGTAGGTTTCGAAGTAAATCAGTATTTTCTTTTGAAGTTACGGACATGATACATAAAATACATGATTTAATTTTATGTATTTTATTTGGAATTAAAATATTCTTTGCGCAATTTTAACATCAAAGAATCAGGAACTCTTATTTTTTCGAATGTTGTATGTGGAGTACCCTGTAATAGTTGTACGAGGAAATACATAGAATACATCCCGCATTCACTATTGCTATATTGGTGTCTTTTCTTACTAATAACAATTTCGTAATTTTCACCAAAGTTTTCACCTTGTTTTTTAACAAAATCACAGAACTTAGAAATTCGCGATGGTATTGGATCACCATAGCTATCAAAATAATATATTTTATGAGTTTTCATATCTATAAAAACGGCAACCCAATGCGATCCAGATTGATTATGTTTGTCTAAGTTAAATATTACACCAACCTTCGTCACACCACGTCTTTTCATTTGACCTAATGAAAATTTACATAACTCTTCCCAAACGCACTCCCCAAAAACCATATGAGTATCATAATCTATTGGCGAGGGGCCTATAAATTCAAAATGCTTATAAGCTTTTTCCCATTGAGCCATTACCTTTTGAATATCTACGGTGGTCAACCATTCTTTTGGATTTTCTTTCCACTTATAGGGACTATATGGTGCGAAATTTTTCGTCCATAACGATTTATCTATATTGTGTTTTATACATTGATGTCTTAACCAGCAGGACTCTGTAGAGCATGTATCCTGCATATAATATCGCAAATTTTCCCATATCTCTCGAGGCGAATTAGAATTAATGGTTTGATCGGGATGTCGGGCATTCCATACGGTTTTAAGCTTGTCTAAAGCGGATGTTGTATAGCAGGTATATGGTAATACATCTTTTTTATTCTTAGGGGAGCACTTCATCGATTTTAACTTTGGATTCTTCTTTCTTGTTTTATGAGAGTGTCTTCCTTTTGAATGATTTTTATGGGTTTTGGGGGCTGGCATAGATATATATAGCATATATTATATCTTATTTTTGAATTTATCTGTCTTAATATTAATATTTCTTTGTTGGGGTATTATCATTTTTTTTGCTGTTTTTATTTTTGTTGATTTCACATTTATATGATCTGTAATTCTGGGCGCGGGTGGAGATTTTTTATTAAGCATAAATTCATTGCTATTTTTAATAATATTCTTATCTATTTTTGTATTTTTCTTTTTGGTTTTATATTCTTTGTAATCTTCCTGTATAATTTCTGCTTTATCTATAAATTTGAAATGAGCTATACATGCAGAAGCATATTCTTCCCATATTTTATCTAAATCTCTATCTTTTTTTTTACCTTTCAAATAATTTTTTGTTAAAACAAATATTCGTTTTTTATAAAATTTTATATCTTCTGGAGAGATCCCGAGGCGTTTTTCATTGGATATTTTGTTTATTAAATTTGGATTTGTTAAAAATTGTAGATCATATACATTTGCGGAGATATCCATTACTACATATAAATTTTAAAATACCATATTATTAACGTAATTGCAATCATATTAATTGCCCCATGATTTATATTTTCAATATTATTAATATCATATTTAGTATCGAATAATATATCTAGAGTATCAATTCCATAGTTTGTCTTTGGATCAATATGATGCTTAGTATGTTGATCGCAACCAAGTAAAATATAATTTATATTATGTACGGATGCATACAGTAACCCCCATAGTAGTAGCACTGCTTTGTTTAATTTAAATTTAAAATCCTTTATATTAATTGAAAAATTACACCATTGAGCAAATAAAATTAACCCGCCACCCTCCATTAAAAGATTCTGAAAGAATTCCATAAACCAGTTCAATGGTTTCTTATTTATACTTGTATCATGGTGTATTTTATCATGGAAATCGCAAGAATAATAAATTATTGTTTCCATTATTCGGTTCATTTTTTTATTTGATTTTATATAGTTGATAATTCTATTATCTGCACTCTTATAAATACATAACAAATCGTAAGCGTGTGATAAATAATGAATATACCACCCCAATAGCATGGCAATTAAAAATGTAATTAACGAATTGATATATGAATCATTTTTAGAATTATAAAATGTCAGTATAAAAACACAAATTAAAGCGGTTACCCAAAAAATCCAATTTTGTTTAATACTTTCCCATAATACTTTTGAGTTCTTAAATAATGCATTTTTTTCATCGGACAATTCGGTTTGAGTTTCTTGGCTAGAGGTGGATAATTTATTTTTTTCTATTATATTGTCTGAGATATCGTTAGTCATTATAATAATATTATAAGAAATTTAATAAAAAAATACGTATCATAATGGAAATGCTAATATTATTATAGTTTATGGATATTCCTCGAAATAAAATAGTACGAAAAATATTGGTACAAGACTGTATTAATAATTTAAGAAAATCAGGATTACCAGATGATATGCTTGGATTTCTTTTGAAATCTCTGCATTTTCATACACCATGGTATCATATGATATATTTTATATTTTTACCAAAACCTTTTGCACTGATGGCTACTATACCGCTATTATCGGCATTTGCTTTATTTTTATATTTAGACGGATGTTTTTTGACAATTGTAGAATATAAATTATGTAAAAATGATCTGAATATCATTGATCCGTATATTCTTCTAGGAGGTGATGAAATTACACCTACTACAAGATATTGGTATACTTTAGGTGTAGCAATTTTATACTTTGCCGCATCCTTTTTAATTTTATATATTAGGGGATGTTTTAAATGGTCCGTATTTTCTGATTTTAAAATAGAATTATAAATTTCTTATTTGTACCCTGGTATTATTATTAAACAATTTATAACCAGTATTGCACATATTAGGATTAAACGAATTGAATCTTTCTTGATTAAATAAAAGTTGATTTGTCATATGCACTGGTTTATTTGTATGTGTCAAATATTGACTATTATACATGTCACTACTTGTACCTGGAAAATATTTAGCCTGCGGACAAGCCTGTAATGGGAAAATGGTATTATGCAATCTAGTCTCAACATCAACATTTGCTTGAAATCCGTTAAATGGTAGTGAATTACTAGGTGTAAACATAGTTTCTGTATTATAAATTGGTTTTTGTTGACACGGTACTGTAGCGGGTTTATGACAGTCAAGGATAGGCATTTCAACATATCGTGTAGGTACAGATCTGATACTATATTGCATTTTGATTGGCGCGGTTGTTAAATTTCTAGAATACATTCTGTCGCTTAATTCCTGTGTTCTTTGCTTATTACAATAAAATACTCCATTTACTACTCCTTCCATTTAATATAGTGCTAGATATTTTTATAATCAAAATACCTAAAGGAAATTGACAATATATATCATAAATGTGCGGTATCCTATCGGTTCTACGTTATAACGATTTCTCGTGCGCAAAAATTGAGAATATAAAACAAAATTTTGAAAATCATTCTGAAAGGGGCCCCGAACAATCAACATTTATTGAAGAAAACATAAATGAACATATTCATTTATTGGGATTTCATCGGTTGGCAATCAATGGATTTCAAAAAGAAGGTTCAATGCAACCTATTTATAAAAAAAATTGTATTTTGATTTGTAATGGGGAGATTTATAATTGGAAAGGGTTAGCTAAAAAGGCGGGAGTAGAATGCACAACAGGATCCGACTGTGAAATAATTATAGATCTCTATAAAAAATACGGAATTGAATATACTCTTCAGCTGTTAGACGGTGTGTTTGCGTTCGTTTTAATTGACACAGAAGATGATACTGTTATGATTGCTCGAGATCCTTTGGGGGTTAGACCATTGTTTATTTGGTTTCAAGACTTAAATATTTTTACTTCTATTGTTGTAGCTTCCGAGCTAAAGTTAGGAATGGAAATTATGAATTGTCAACCAAGGCCATTTCTTCCGGGACATTATCTAAAGACAGAACTCTATCCCGAAAATATTAGTGCAGCTACTTTCAAGAATCCTAATATTCTTGATAGCTTGATGTTGCCTTATTATAATTTAAATATTATGCAAAATTTATCCATTGATTCGGTAGACCAAACGTTTCCATTGGTAAGAGAATCGTTGATACAAGCTGTCAAGAAAAGAGTAGACAATACAGATAGAGAAATTGCCTGTTTATTATCTGGAGGATTAGATAGTAGTTTGATTTCCGCATTAGTATCAAGAGAATTGGTTAATGTTCACGGACGTAAACCACAAGATCTACATACTTGGAGTATAGGACTTGAAGGTTCTGAGGATTTAAAGTTTGCTAAAATAGTTGCAGAGTTTATTGAATCTACTCATCATGAAATAAAACTTAGCGAAGAGGAGTTTCTTGATGCGATACCTGATGTTATCAAGACAATCGAATCCAATGATACTACTACTATTAGAGCAAGCGTTGGAAATTGGTTAATCTGTAAATATATAAAAGAAAATAGCGATGCAAAGGTTATTTTTAATGGCGATGGGAGCGATGAAGTTACCGGTGGTTATTTATATTTTCACGCAGCGCCTAATCCTTTAGAGTTTGACCGAGAATGTAAACGTCTTTTGAAAGATATTCATTATTTTGACGTGTTAAGGTCTGATAGATCTATATCTTCTCACGGATTAGAAGCTAGAACACCATTTTTAGATAGAGGATTTATACAGAGTTATTTATCAATTCCCGATGTTTTAAGAGATCATGGATATAATAAACAATGCGAGAAGTTTATTTTGAGGAAGGCTTTTGAAGATATGGATATTTTACCTAAGGAAGTACTTTTTAGAACTAAGGAAGCTTTTAGTGATGGTGTCAGTAAATCGACAAGATCTTGGTTCCAAATTATACAAGAGTTTGCGTCGAAAAAGTATAAAGAGCCTGATCTTAAAAAAGCGGAACAAAAATATTATGATAATATTTTTTATGATTATTATGCAAATATGTATGCGTTGCGCTCCGTAGCTTGCAGTAGAGAAGTATTTTTATCGAAGGTGATGCCTTATAAATGGATGCCTAGATTTGTAAATGCGACCGATTCCAGCGCTAGAACTCTTAAAATATATAATACGGTGAGTAATAACAAAGTAGCGCCAAGAAGTGATCTTTTGGAAGAATGGCAAATGGAAAATGCAATCGCGTCTAGTTTAGCGCAATAACTTATTATATTTAATTAAAATATAATGAGTTGTATAAAAACACATACCACCTGTACAAAATGTATTGGCACGGGTTGGCAAAAGAGAGAGAAAAAATTTTATTGTGAAAAATGCGATAATAAAAACTGTTATTTATGTGAAAATGTCAGCAAAATGAATTGGGAAACATGTGTGAAATGTTTTGGAGCTGGTAAAATAGAAATAAAAAAAAGTAGCGAGTAATACTATATGAAAGTTATTGAGAGTACATATACGGGTCTCAAAAATATTACATTTTTGTTATATATTATAATAGTATTAGGTGTATGGAAGGGTGCGCCTGAATATCTACATATTGTAGAAAATATATTTAGCATTGTGATTGGTTTAGCGCTAATTTATTTTTTCAACCCTTTTGTGAAAGAAAAAACCGTATGTAATAATTTACATCGAAAAATTGCGTTTTCAGCAGGAATGGCTATTTTAATTCAAACATCTCTATTCCAATATATTAATCCGATAACCAAAATTAAAAGTAATGTTACACCTTTGAACATTTAAAACGCCGACCGAATCCACGTTTAATTTTCTAGATTAGATAATATATATATATATATATATGGAACCACATTTATCGGGTAATGATAGAAAAATGTTCTATAAATATTTAGATAATTCTACCGTTTATTTTGAATATGGGTCAGGAGGAAGTACATATCAGGCAAGTACTAGAAAAAATATAAAAACCATTTATTCTGTAGAAAGCGACATTACGTGGCAAAAGAAACTACAAGAAATAATTAAAATCCCATATATTAATTTTATATTTAATGAAATGGATACCAAGCCAAATACTTGGGGTAATCCAGGAAAAAATGCTACTAATATACAAAAAATAAATTATAGTAATCAGATAACAAAATTAAGTAAAGAAGAGCAAGATAGTATTGATCTAGTTTTTATTGATGGAAGATTTCGTGTTGCTTGTTGTTTAAAATGTTATGATATTATTAAAGATACTTGTCTAATTGCTTTTGATGATTTTTTGGATAGACCACAATATCATATCGTATTAGAATATTTTGATATTATAGAAAAAACCAAAGATAATAGAATGGTTATTCTCAAAAAGAAAAAAAATGTAAATATTCCAAAAGAACTTATAGAAAAATATGAACTAAAACAGGGCTAAGTCGGCGTTTTAAATGTTCAAAGGTGTAAAAATATACTCTAATAATCTTTTCTTGTTTTATTCTTTTTCTTTCGTTTCTTTTTATGTCTTGTATCATGGATATTAAGAAATTTTCGAATATGTTTTTTAATATATCTCATTTGTTCAATATCTTTTTTGCTTATTTTAGTTTTTTTAACATTATATTTATGATATCCTGTTCCCGAAGTAAGATATTTATACATATATTCTTGAAATCGATCTCTGTATTTTTTTTTGATAAGTTTTCCATATTTTGAATCCAAATAACTAGTAATCATTTTATTAAATGGTATACTGTAAGTATATGGATGCAAGTGTAAATATTTAATTTTATGATGTTTCATTTCAGTATGCATTTGATCATCTAAGAAAATAAATTCTGTATCATGATGATATCCTGTGCATTTTAATAGATCTTTATATGTTTTACTATGAGTGGTTCTACAATTATGTTTTTTATTCGGGCGATAAGCTGTTATAACTTTATCAAAAATATTATACTTTAGTTTTCTCTCCAAATATCGTTTTATTATAAGAGTCCACGACCTTGGACCCATATTATTGGTATAAATAATAACTTTTACACATTTGTTTCTTTTTTTAATTTTGCCAATTGTTTCAAGAATATCGATTATACCTGGTCTCAAAATTTGAGGCCATAAATCTAATAATTTATATAAATATTTGTCACTTATATTTTTGTCCATTATTAATTGGAGTCCGCTTAAAAACATAGAGACCTGTTCAAAATGTCCAATCGTATCATCTAAATCAAGAACTATTACTTTATTTATACATTTAGGCATATATATTAAAGAGAGAAGTTTAAATTATACAATGCCTAGAAAAGCAAAAAAAAAGAAAAAATATAGAAAACAAACAATACCTAAAGCAATTCGCGAACAAACATGGTTGCAAACATTTGGGAAATGCTATGAACATAAATGTTATATTAATTGGTGTGAAAATGAAGTTTCTGTATTTGATTTTCATGTAGGACACGATAAACCTGAAAGTAAAGGCGGTAAATTAAACGTTGATAATTTAAAACCTATCTGTGCGCGTTGTAATTTATCAATGAGTAATAATTTTACTATCCAAGAGTGGAATAAATTAAACGGACAAACAAATACTTGTTGTTTTTCTTGGTTATGCAAATAAAATATTTAATTATATTATAATGCCAAGTAAAACTCGCAGACGCCGTAAATCTATGCCGTGGTCGGGATGGGCTAAAATCTCACCAAAAGGCCGTGCTCGTACTGTTATGAAACGTAAATGTGGTAAAAAATGTTTTTTGGGTCCTAAAAAAAGTTTCCCCGTATGCGCAAAAGGTACATGCAAAGTAAACACAAAAGGGTTATACGCAGCATATGTAAGAGCAAGACAGTGGGGTAAAAGACGTTCTTCATACAAAGGTCGTTCGCGCCCTACAATGAAGCAAAGTACTTATAAACGTGTTGCTAGAAAAGCTAAATCTATGTTGAAAAGAAGAGGCGCTCTTCGTGGTGGCAAGAAACGCAAGAGAAGTCGCAGTCGCAGACGCAAATCTCGTTCCCGCAAACGCAAGAGAAGTCGTAGTCGTAGTCGTAGTCGTAGTCGTAGTCGTAGGCGTAAGCGCAAGAGAAGTCGTAGTCGTAGTCGTAGTCGTAGGCGTAAGCGCAAGAGAAGTCGTAGTCGCAAACGCCGTTAATTATAAGAAATATTAATTAAATATCTTATAATTATTATTTAAGTCTTAAAGATCTACATCAAGCTCATCGTCAGTAAGCATTTCATCGTCTAAAGCTGTATTAATATCTGAGGGATGTAACCCAACTGCTACAGCACTAGCAGGGTCATCATGCGCTTGTTGTTCAAAATCTTCTTCAAACTCATCAATTTCCGAATCATCATACACTTCATTGTCATCATCTGGTTCGGGGTGTGATATGGGATCCGAAGCATAATTGCTACCGAAAACAAATAATGGAGGCGCATATTCAACAGTTCTCCTCGATACCGATACAATTCTCCGCCCAAAAGTTGGATTTTTTTTAAAAAAATCACGCAAATTATCAATCACCAACTCTTTATTTAAATGCCTTATGACAGGATTACAAGATAATGTTGCCAATAAATGAAGCTTTAACATGGGTTTCAACTCTTTTACTACCTCTTTTTTTTTTACATCAGATAAATCCATCGATAATCTTCTATTTCTAATTTTTCTTTTATGATACCCCAACATGTTAACACAATCAAGAAACAAAACATCGTGAGATGATGAATCTATATGATTATTTATGGCTTCATCCATTAAATCAGGATATGCGTGTACACGGAACACTCTAATATTCATGGAAACATTTATAAATTTTTGAATTACTATAGGTATGGAAAAATTCGCATTATCTTTCATACACATATAGAAATGAAATAAATGACCTTTACTAAAAGCCATATTAAGATATGGATTTCGTGGCATTGTGGGTTGAGGTGAAAAAGTAATACTCTGCGTTAAAGCCTTTTTCCATATATTCAAAATATCTGTTAATCTAAATTCGTATATCATACCATGATGCAAAATTTTGGCCTTTTGAAAACTGGGAAAACTTTTTAAAGAGTTCATGTATAAATCTAAATCAATGGAAGCACTCTTTGCATGCTTCCATCTCCAAATTTTAACAAATTTTTTTAATCCCCAATATATAGATTGCATTTTACTAAATAATGAAAAATTATAACTCTTTTGTCCTTGACTCATAAAACAATTATCTAAAACCCCTTCTTTTAATTTTTGAAATTTGCTAGAATCTTCGGTAATTGGTAGATAAATAAAATACCCTCCCATTGTAAATGTGGAAGTCCTACTAGCAGGATCTCTATACTTATTTGTGACTGTTTTTGATATATATGTTAAAATATCCATATTAAGATATATATTCATTACGTTTTTAAGTCTTTTTTAAAATCCCGGATTGTAGTCATCGTCTACATTACCCATGTCAGTTGACTGAATCAAATCGGTATTATTGCTAATAGTAATATTTTGTGTAGAACAAACGCCATCGCCATCTTCCACTGTCAACATATCATCAATATCCTTTTCCACTTCCAAATCTTTACTACCTGCTAGTTTTCCCATTTCGTTAATATCAAGCATTACTTGAAAGAATCCTGTACCAAAATATCCTTCTTGACCACACATAACATTTGCCGAAATCCCAGTCATAAGATCCAACTCGGCGTGTCTCGCTGCTCTCAGGAACATTTCAGGGGTTTCTTCAAATGAAGCCTTTGCAATGGGACCAATGTCATCATTATTAATACCATGTCTAAAGACAGATACCATTTTTTTCGTCGCGGTCATTCTATCACATAGAAGAGATAAGTGGTGATAATTAATATAACTTTCATCAAAAGCTTCCTGAACCTCATTCAATATACATGCTCTTGCAGCCTCAATACCCAAAGTTCTATAGACTTCCTGAATATTATTACTGTATGATCTATTTGCATCAATATGTTGTAAAGTTAGAATGTCTGGCAAATTACTACCTACAGTATCTAGGACCCAAGTGTCTTCTTTTTCGTAATTGCCTTCTGAAAATTTAAGCTGATTTACTGATTTTCTTAACAAAACTTTGGGAATTTTCTTAACACCTCTAAGTATCACATTATTCATCAAGTTGTGTTGGAGATTTTTAAGTTTATAGATTTCGTCAGATTGATCCAAAGATTTCTTTTTGCTATTAGTCAAAGACTTATCCAATCTGGCTCTTAAAACCAACTTATCGGAATTGAAATCGGAATAAATACAAGATATTTCTCCTTTGTAGCTATGTTCAATTGCAAAATGAACATCATCCATATTAATATTCTTGTCAAGCATTGATTCTTTATCCATAATGAATCTAAGAATCCATTTAGATTTATCTCCGCCATCTTCTGCGTCACCACCTCCGCTACATTCTTGAATCATCTGTGAAAACGCCTTGTATTCTTCCATTAACGGTTTATCCTCCTCCACCAATGTTTGTAAATCATCAGGATCAAAGCAAATGCTTACAGACGATGTTATATCTTTTAGACTAGTGAACTCTAATGTATATTTGAGCTCTTGTGCCCTAACTCTATCAGTTTCCTCTTCTTTCTTCAAGTACACGGTGGTAGAAGGCTGTTTGGGATTTTCTGATAATGAGAGAATCTCTTCGATCCTCGGAACGCCCCTAGTTACATTTGACTTACTTGCTACTCCAGCAAAGTGAAATGTATTCAAAGTCATCTGTGTTGTGGGCTCTCCAATACTTTGAGCTGCGATCATGCCGACCATTTCTCCCGGATTACACAATGCATTTTTGTATTCAGAGTTAATTTTAGCACATAACAACTCCAATCCCTTTCTATTAAAACGACGAATTGCTAATAGGTGTTTGGGAGACAAATAGTAGAGGTATGCAGCTTTAAACAATTCAGATGGTTTTCCGAAATCAAGCGATTCTAAGGTGGCAAAATTGTCAAGTATCAACCTGTACGTCTCAAGTGGTGTAATATTAACCATTGAATTATTTTGGTAATTCAACTGATTTGCAATATTATTGATAATGCGTTTAACATTTACGGGAATGTGAATTGTAGATCCCGCACTATTTTTGAATACATACTCCACCAATTGCGATCGAATTTCCAACATATAATCAATCATACTTTGCGTTTGCTCCTTCAAAGTCCCAACTTGTTTTTTCATTCGCTTGATCGTAGTTTTAGTATAATTAGCTGTTATTACCTCATCCGAAATATCGTCAGATGGAATCTGATAATGACTGTATATTTCTTCAATTGTCATTTTGGACAATGGTAATGAAATATTTTCTACTTTAGTGGTATCAATATTATCATCACCATACCTGAATTGAATAATTTTATTTTTATTATTCCTTACTGTACCATCATATGCAAATTTAAGATCTTCAAGTGCTTTGATAAGTCGTCTTTGGATATAACCCGTTTGTGAAGTTTTTACGGCCGTATCAATAAGTCCAACACGTCCACCCATAGCGTGAAAGAATAATTCTTCAGGAGTTAAACCCTGAATAAATGAACTTTCAACAAACCCCCTTGCTTCCGGCGAATCATCGAACTTTTTATAATGAGGAAGCGTGCGATTTTCAAAGCCATATGGAATGCGCTTTCCATCTACATTTTGCTGTCCCAAACACGAAATCATTTGAGCAATATTTAAATTTTTCCCCTTACTACCGGATCCTACCATTATCACAAAACGATTATCTTTTGACAAACTCTTTCTTCCAATCTTCCCCGCTTCATTTAGAGCCTGAGTAAGCTGAGCGTTAACTCGAGTTTCAAATTCAAGTTCATTACTTTTACCAGTATTATTTTCAAAAGCACCGATATGCGTTTCATTAATTAAATCCGCAACCACTTTTTTTTTATTTAAAATTGTATTCGCAATCTTTTGATTTGTTTCATCATTAGCAATTAAATCACTGATTCCTACACTATAAGAACTGAGTTTCATGTAATCTGTAACAATATTTTGAAGATTATCAATAAAATCAGCAGATGCTTGAAATCCATAATCATTAAATACCGATTGAATAAGCCCCTTTCCTGATCCTAGAGCATCTTTGTCAAGTTGACCGTGCTTATATTTACCAGCACGAATTTTAATGACATTAGTTATTCCATCGCCATCCTGTCCATTTTCAAATTTTGCACTCATTGGTGGTAAAATTTCAGATAATAATGCAAAGGAATCTACAGTTTTTTTTGGATTTTTAAAGAGTTTGGGATTTATATCTCTCACGCTCATAAGTAAATTCATTGCTGTTCTCATATCAAAATTAATATTAGGTCGAGTTAATCGAAAACTACCCAATAAAGAGTCCTGGAAAATACCAACGATAGATTTATTATTTGCAGGACTGATAATTTGTCTAGGAAGTGCTGCTAAAAGACGAAGCTCCGCAGCGCTCTCATCATCTTGTGGCCCGTGTAAATTCATTTCATCACCATCAAAATCAGCATTATAAGGCTTTGTAGCAGCAACATTAAGTCTAAAGGTTGCGCCAACGTGTAGTACCTTTACAATATGACACATCATTGACATCCTATGAAGCGTTGGTTGTCTGTTAAATAATACTGGATCCCCATCAAGCAAATGCCGATGTACAATATCTCCGTCTAAAAGATCAATAGAATCGCGATCTGTATATCTTAAAGATACCGAATCACCTGATTTTCTCTCAAGAATCTTTGCTCCTGGATAATTATCAGGTCCATTTAATACCAACCTTGTAAGGTAATCTCGATTACGCTTATTTACTGTTACGGGAAATGTAATATTCATCGCAACTTTTTTAGGAACGCCTAATTCGCCAATGCTGATATTGGGATCTGGAGTAATAACACTTCTTGCACTGAAATCAACTCGTTTTCCCATTAGGTTTCCTCTAACACGACCGCCTTTTCCTACCAAACGTTCTTTTACAGACTTTAAAGCACGCCCTGATCTTTGAGCAACAGATGCCACACCTGGAATTCTATTATCAATCATTGTAGCGCAATAATACTGTAAAACTGTATGCCAATCATCAATAACCTTTGATGTCGCATTTGTTTGTAATTTATCCTGTAAGGTTTTATTTGCTTTAATAATATTAACAATAATGTGCGAAATATCATCCTCGCTCCTTTGTTGCGCGTCGTGCTTTACAGAAGGTCGAATTGCTGGAGGTGGGACCGCTAAAACCTGACAAACCATCCAATCAGGTCTAGAAAATGTGGGACTAAATCCCATAAACGTTACATCTTCATCCGAGATTCTTCTGAAAATTTTAAGAACAATCTCTGGCGTCAGTCGCATTGTAAGTTTCTCCTTAATATTACCATCATCATCCGCAATACCATCAATGTTTGCCCATTCTGCGATAATTGTTGCCAAGCCTTCTTTTTGAATTTTTTTTGGCTGTTTACAACCACACCCGTCGCATGTATCATCGCCACATCTTGCAATTTTACTTGCAATTGGAAATACATAGAGCCATCTGTCTCTCGCATTTTTTGTCTCTAAAATATGCTTATGTTTACTTTTAGATAAAAGAAGCTTGCTACATTTGATGCATACGCATCTTAAAATTTTAAGAATAGTATTGAGATATTGAATATAAAATACAGGTCTCGCCAATTCCATATGACCAAAATATCCGGGAGTTTTCATGTAATTTAATCCGTCAGTCGGGCAAATAAGCCCCGGATCCAATACTCCCATTCTAGGATCAAAGAGACCTCCAATTACAGGTTTATTATTAACATATGTATCCCGAGAGACAATGTTCGCTACCGAGCCTTTTCTAATTTCTTCGGGAGACAATAAACTAAATTGTAATCCTATGATTCTTGATGGATTCATTCTTGTTTCAGTCATCTTTATATTACTGGTAGAATATTTAGATTGTTTTCAATTTAATTAATATGTTTTAGTTTTTAAATTTATTTGAATATATTTTAAAATAAATTGATATAGAAAAATATTAAATAAATATCTTTATAATTCATACAATGCCATCTAAACAAGAAGATAAGGATCCCAAGGTTAAAACGCCTAAAAACCGAAAAGCTCGCCGAGGGAAAAAAAATAAAAATTATAAGATTAATCAAGATTCTGATAGTGATAGTGATTGGGTACCGCCGACTGAACATCATTCAGATTCAGGTAGTGAAGAAATGCCAAATGAAGATATGAATCCGCGCGAATTACAAAAATTTATCCAAAAAATCTTCCCATCTGAAGCAGGAAAGGAGAGATTGAAACAATTGGAAAAACTAGATAATATGATTGTTAAAAACAAAAAATCTTCAAAAAATAAAAAAAAGAATGTTAAGAAAAAAAAAACTGTTAAAAAAAAGGTTGAAAGTGAGAAAGAAGAAGTTCACGAGGAAGATGAGGATATTGAAGAAGAAAGTAGCGATGATGAGATAAATGATATATTGGTTGTTGACGATGATGATGATGAATATGACGAAGATGAGATACAAGAAATGCTGGCTAGTAATATGAAATTTAATATTATATTTACAGTAGGCGATGTAAATCGAGACAATGAGCATATGGATGAATATGAGGATGAGGATGAGGATGAGGATGAGGACGAGGACGAGGACGAGGACGATGAGGATGAGGATGAGGATGAGGACGAGGAAGATGAAGAAAAAGAAGAAGATGCAAAGAAAGAATGGGATGAGAACTTTGATAAAATCATGAAGAAAATGGATAAAGAAATTACAAAACTTGAGGATGAAAGCGCGGAAAAAAAGAAAAGCGCGGAAAAAAAGAAGCTCAGTAAATTTAAGGTCAAAGATAAGGTCATGATTAAAGCTAGAGGGTGGGAAGAAGAGTATCCGGGTATTATTACAAAAGTTTGTACTAGAAATAGATATGATATTAAACTTGATGATACTGAATTAGAACAGCGAAAATGGAAACTAATTCATGCTAAGTATATTAAGTTGAAAACCAAAGATGATGAAAATTATATTGAAACTCTTGAAGAAATGCGTGAATTGGTTAAACTTCGTAAAGGAAAGGGTAAAAAAGCAATGATGGCGCAATTGGATAAACTTGCAAAGGCCAATGAAAGGAAAGAAAAGGAAAAACAAAAAGAGAAAATGAAAAAGGAGAAGATGAAAAATGTTGGAAAACTTAGGAAGATGTTAAGAGAAAAAAATGTAATGAACGATTTCAAATATTTCAAAGATATGAATGCGGATAATCAACAAAAAATTTTGAGGAAATTAAAAGAAGTAAATGAATTTAGTAATGTGGATAAACCGTATAGGCTATCACTTCTAGAATCGGATATTCCTGTTCCTTTTAAAGCTACCGCATTGAAAAAAATCAATATTTTAAATTACATGGATCCAGGGAGCGGAGAGTACTATAAAATCAAACAATGGGTTGATACATTCATGCGTATTCCTTTTGGTAAACGCAATACATTACCATTTCAGATTTCAGATGGCAGAGATAAATGCGCTGATTTTATGGAAGAGGCTAAAAAGACATTGGACGAGTGTGTTTACGGATTAAATGATGCAAAAATGCAAATCATGCAATTTATTGGACAATGGATTGCGAATCCTAATGCAGTAGCTCCTCCAATCGCTATCAAAGGACCACCTGGTACAGGCAAAACAACATTAATCAAAGAAGGTATTAGTAAAATTTTAAACAGACCGTTCGCATTTCTTGCATTGGGTGGAGCTACTGACAGTAGTTTTCTTGAAGGTCATTCTTATACATATGAGGGTAGTTCTTGGGGAAAGGTTGTTGATATTTTACTACAGAGTAAAACAATGAATCCTGTTATATATTTTGATGAGTTGGATAAGATTTCGGATACGCCAAAAGGAGAAGAAATTACTGGAATTTTGACACATCTAACCGATACAACACAGAATTCTCAGTTCCATGACAAGTACTTTTCAAATATAGATTTTGATTTGAGCAAGGTATTGTTTATATTTAGTTATAATGATGAGAAAAAAGTGAATCCAATTTTGAAAGATCGCATGTATCGAATTCATACGAAAGGATATGAAACTAAAGAAAAACTAATTATTGCCCGAGATCATTTGATTCCTAAAATTGAGAAAAACATTAATTTTGAAGATGGTCAAATTTTGATTCCAGATGATACGCTATCATTTATCATAAATGAATTTACAGAAAAGGAAAAGGGCGTTCGAAATCTTAAAAGGTGTCTAGAGATTTTATATACAAAAATTAATCTCTATACACTTATGAAAAAGGATAGTAAAATGTTCGATGGCGAAGTTGTTCTGAATATTGAATTTCCATATACAATTGCCATTGAAACAGTCAAAAAACTCATTAAAACTACTGAAACAAATACGGTACCTTTTGGTATGTATCTTTAATGGATATATGTTCCATTTGGTATATCTAAAAATTTAAACATATCGCTCTTAATTATATCTTTTTGAAATATTTCTTTTTTAATATTTTCATTTAACTTAAAATTATCAAAGGAAACCCAATCTTCTTGCTTGGTATTTAATTGTAACGGTTTATTGTGTACCATTATAGGTATACAATTCCTATAACCGCATTGTCGAAGCATCGCTGTAAACATATATATATATAGTAACCAAATTTATCTTTGCATATATTATAAATGCCTAAAAATACAAGGGTTGGTAGATGTATCAGAAAATTAACAAAGAAATATGGATATAGTGGGGCTATCGGTATTTGTCAAAAATCAACAAAACAAAATTATATGACCGGTAAAAAGATGCGCGTTAAAACAAAAAGACGTAAAAGAAAAGCTAGAAAAACAACGAGAAGAAAAAAACGGAAAAGACGTAGAAGAAAAAATTAAATAATATTTATTAATGATATCATTTAATTAAACATAAGAGTATTCCTACGTTTTGCTTTAATTGCGTAGTATGCCCTAAGTTGCTGAGCGCGTTGAGGTGTAACATAAATAACCTGTTGCTGTTGCTGTTGCTGTTGCTGTTGCTGTTGTCTTTGCTGTAAGGTTTGATATTTCCGACGATTTAAAGTAAATTGAGAAGAAGCACTGCTTCCACCGCCACCACAAGCTGAACAAGGCATTATATATAATGTATTTAAAAAAAAAATAATTATTCTTATAAGATGGATTCAAAATTATCTACAGAATTTTTAATTAGTATAAAGGAAGAATATGATAGAGAAATAAATACCCTAAATAATATAATTTCTATTAAACAAGATAGATTAGATGAAATTAATGATATATTGGCAACTCAATGTATTCATGATTGGCAAACTGATTATGTAGATGTGGATGTTGAAAGAAGTGAAATAATTAAATATTGTAAAAACTGCAAGTTAAATTATGGTACAGTAATGTTGATAACATAACAAATTTACTATTAAATAATTGTGATCTCTATTATTTTATTAAACGTTTCTTTTAACTTTTCTTTTATGTTTTTGCGTTTTACGTTTTTTTTCCTTTCTCTTCTTTTTAACTGTTCTTTTGTGCTTATGTTTGCGTGTTTTGCGTGTCTTGCGTGTTTTGCGTGTTTTGCGTGTTTTGCGTGTCTTGCGTGTTTTGCGTGTCTTGCGTGTTTTGCGTGTCTTGCGTGTTTTCTTTTGTTTACGTTTTATTGTATTCATTCTTATACCCCGCCCTACAACATAGTGTTGTGCCCGTATACATCTCTCACATGCACCATAAGTCTCGCATGCCAAATCCTTACAATCCTTCTTTTCAAATTCACATACTGCCCCACACACCGCACCAATAGTAGCTCCTTGACCTGGCATACCACATATACATCCGGTAATAGCACCACACGCTGCGCCAACAATTGCTCCTTCGCCTCGACTAGAACAACAGTTATTGCAATCGTCACGATTCATTTCTTGGGGAGATGGCGGTTGTTGGTTGTTGTCACCATACCATATTTTTTCATTTAGTGACCATTTTTTAACAATTTTTGCATTTGGATGTTGGTCACGAAAATTTTCAATTTCCTTTTTTTTATCATTATCATCTTTCACTTGCTTGATGGGTCTCCGAGTCAGAGGACTGGTACCCTCGCTTTTTTCTATCCACGAGTATAAATGTCGCTTTTCGTATCTTGCTGGCTCCTGCACATCATCAGTATTTATTATATGTACTGGTTCCACTAAAAGTTCAAGACTAATTGGTCCTAAATGACCTTCATTAAGTGCTTTTTGATCTGCCTTTTTATCATCCGTACTAGTCATTAATATATAATTTGAATATATTTAAATTATATATTAATGAATATTGCGTAAACTATGAGTTAACTTATAGTACAGTAAGTCTCGCAGCATAACGGTATACTAGCATGATAACATCCTTTTGAGTTATTAACACTATTTTTTTTTAGATGACAATCACGGCAACATCCGTTTTTCCAATCATGACGACGGCAAGATCTACGTTGTGAGAATCTACCACTATACATGACGTATCTATCATTACATTTATCACATATTGCGTATTTTAGTTGCGGTGTATTATCAATCCAAT
>Ga0255040_10000038_pt1 | contig 25734 bp, 10 predicted proteins | sample BC1_12_2_MG_FD_181711 | JGI IMG/M metagenome (GOLD analysis project Ga0255040, IMG submission 181711) | Seawater microbial communities from Strait of Georgia, British Columbia, Canada - BC1_12_2 | ecosystem: Environmental > Aquatic > Marine > Strait | place: Canada: British Columbia | collected... | reverse complement strand
CCAGACCGTCGTTGACAGCGGCATAGGTGATGCCGTTAACCGTCACACTGATGGTGGCCGTCGGGTCATCCACCGTGCCGGTCAGCGGCGGTGTGTTGTCGTTGGTGACCAGGGCATCGACCGTAACTACCGGCAGCACGGTTTCCACTTCCAGTTCGTTGCTGCTGGCATCACTGCCAATGTTGCCAGCCACGTCGGTCGCAGTGACGGCCACTTCGTAAATACCGTCAGCCAGTGCCGGCGCGATGGCGTTGTCTGCTAATGTCCAGGTGCCGTCGCCATTGTTCGTGGCTACGTAGATATTGCCGTTGACCGTCACGCTGATCGTGGCGGCGCTGTCGTCCACGGTACCGGTCAGCTCAGGCCTGGTGTCATTTGTGAGTAGTGTATTGACGGTCACCACCGGGGGAATAAGATCTACCTCGAGTTCGTTACTGGTGCCATCATTGCCAGTGTTGCCGTAAATGTCCGTCGCGCTGACGGCCACTTCGTAAATACCGTCAGACAGTGCCGGATCTATGGTGTCATCGTCCAGTGTCCAGGTGCCATCACCATTATTGGTCGCGGCGTAGGTGTCGCCATTGACCGTCACGCTGACCGTGGCGGCGGCGTCATCCACTGTGCCGGTCAGCTGCGGAGTCGTGTCATTGGTGACCAGTGCGTCGACTGTCACGATCGGTGGCACGTTCTCCAGTTCCAGTTCGTCGATGGTGGTATCGAAACCAACGTTGCCATAGGTGTCGGTCGCGGTCACCGACACCTCATAGGCGGTAGAGTGATAAAGAGAGAAGGCGTCCAGCTCTCTTTCGAAAGAGACATCACGGCCGATGAAAAACTCTGAGGCGTCCGCCTCGGAATTCACGCCGATGCCAATCACATCGAGAATGAAAACATCCTCCTCTCTAGTCCCGATACGGATGTCGTTACCCACTGAATTGTCATCGCGATCCAGCGAAACCAGAAGCTGCCCCGTCGTCAACAGCGTATCGCCAACCGTAACGTCGGATTCAATCAACTCGAGGGCTGTTATTTTTTCGCCGATACGAACATCGGCGCCGTCGAGCAAAGTGCCCTTGGTGCCGGCAGTCGTATCATCACCCAGGTCGCCGGGTGTCGCCCAATAGATATTGCTATCGTTGGTACTGAACAGCAGAGTACCCGCTGTCAGAGTAATGTCATTGGGTCCCTGGCCAACGGTGGTGTCCTGCTCGACCAGCGTGAAGGCCGTGATGTCGTCGCCCCATGCATCCGATGAATCAAAGAGCATCAGGAAGGTACCGGAGCTGTAATCGCCGGGTGTGTCTGGCCGGAACACGAAGACATCTTCTCTGTCCACGGCCAGTGAATTATTGCTGGTCAACGTGACGGAGTTATTCACCGACATCAGCACATCGCCGCGAAAGAGCTGGAAGTTGTTCGTGCCCACCTCCAGATCAAAGGTCATGTTGTGCAGCGCATCGATATCGGTGTTAGTAGTGAAATCGTCCAGGTTGAATACGCTGGCAAATTCACCGTTGGTTGCGCCCGGCGCAAACGTCAGATTCGGATCACCGAAACTCTCTACGTCCGCATCGTCCCAGTTGGCATCGCCAGGAGTGCCACTGACCGCATCCTTGGAAGACAGCCAAATAGCCTTCGCCACGGTGTTAAAATCAGGCAGCGGCGGACCAATTGTGTCGTCCGCCAGTGTCCAGGTGCCGTCGCCGTTGTTGGTGGCTGTATAGGTAACACCGTTCACCGTGACTTCAACCACCGCGTCCGGATCGTCCACGGTACCGGTCAGTTCCGGCGTCGAATCGCCGGTGATCAAAGCATCGACCGTCACCACCGGTGCGGTTGCATCCACATCCAGTTCGTTGCTCGTGACATCACTGCCCACGTTGCCGTGGACGTCGGTTGCTGTAACCAATACGTTGTAAATATTATCCGGCAGAGCCGCAATCGTGTCATCGGCCAGTGACCAGGTACCCAGACCGCTGTTGACAGCGGCATAGGTGATGCCGTTAACCGTCACACTGATGGTAGCGGTCGGATCATCCACCGTGCCGGTCAGCGGCGGTGAATTGTCGTTGGTGACCAGGGCATCGACTGTCACCACTGGCAGTACGGTGTCCACGTCCAGTTCGTTGTTCGTGACATCACTGCCAATGTTGCCGTAGGTATCGGTTGCTGTAACCAGAACGTTGTAAATGTTATCCGGCAGAGCCGCGATCGTGCCGTCAGCCAATGACCAAGTGCCCAGACCGCTGTTAACCGCCGCATAGGTAATACCGTTCACCGTCACGCTGATGGTAGCGGTCGGGTCATCAACCGTGCCGGTCAGCGGCGGCGTATTGTCGTTGGTAACCAACGCATCAACCGTCACCACCGGTGCCGTTGCATCCACGTCCAGTTCGTTGGTCGTGACATCACTGCCAATGTTGCCGTGAACGTCGGTTGCTGTAACCAGAACGTTGTAAATATTGTCGGGCAGAGCCGCAATGGTGTCGTCGGCCAGTAACCAGGTACCCAGACCGCTGTTGACAGCCGCATAGGTGATGCCGTTAACCGTCACACTGATGGTGGCGGTCGGATCATCCACCGTGCCGGTCAGCGGCGGCGTGTTGTCAGTGGTGACCAACGCATCGACCGTCACCACCGGAAACACGGTATCCACATCCAGTTCGTTGTTCGTGACATCACTGCCCACGTTGCCGTGGACGTCGGTTGCTGTAACCAGAACGTTGTAAATATTGTCGGGCAGCGCCGCAATGGTGTCGTCGGCCAGTGCCCAGGTGCCCAGACCGCTGTTAACAGCCGCATAGGTGAACCCGTTAACCGTCACACTGATGGTGGCCGTCGGATCATCAACCGTGCCAGTCAGCGGCGGCGTGTTGTCGCCGGTCATCAGAGCATCGACCGTCACCACCGGTAGCACGGTGTCCACGTCCAGTTCGTTGCTCGTAACATCACTGCCCACGTTGCCGTAGGTATCGGTTGCTGTAACCAGAACGTTGTAAATATTGTCGGGCAGAGCCGCGATCGTGTCGTCAGCCAATGACCAAGTGCCCAGACCGCTGTTAACCGCCGCATAGGTAATACCGTTCACCGTCACGCTGATGGTAGCGGTCGGATCATCAACCGTACCGGTCAGCGGCGGCGTGTTGTCGTTGGTGACCAACGCATCGACCGTCACCACCGGTGCGGTCGCATCCACATCCAGTTCGTTGGTCGTGACATCACTGCCCACGTTGCCGTGGACGTCGGTTGCTGTAACCAGAACGTTGTAAATGTTATCGGGCAGCGCCGCAATCGTGTCATCGGCCAGTGACCAGGTACCCAGACCGCTGTTGACAGCCGCATAGGTGATACCGTTAACAGTCACACTAATGGTAGCGGTTGGATCATCAACCGTACCGGTCAGCGGCGGCGTGTTGTCAGTGGTGACCAACGCATCGATCGTCACCACCGGTAGTACCGTATCCACGTCCAGTTCGTTATTCGTGGCGTCACTGGAAAAATTGCCGAGGGTATCTGTAGCCGTAACGGCGACCTCGTAAATGCCATCAGCCAGTGCAGGCGTAATAGCGTTGTCCGCCAGTGTCCAGGTACCGTCGCCGTTGTTAGTGGCCGCATAAGTGTCGCCGCCGACTGTGACGCTGATAGTAGCCGTCGGATCATCAACCGTGCCGGTCAGCTGCGGCGTCGTATCATTTGTTACTAGTGCATCGACCGTCACCACCGGAGCAGTGGTGTCGATAATCAGCTCAGCCCCGCCCGAGGGTGCAAAAGTTGTATCAATTGAGCCGTCAGCGTTATAGCGGACTAAGGCAACGTCATCGTCAACGCCGTTATCCGACGTGCCGACGACAATAATTTTGCCGTCCGGCTGCAAAATGACGGCATTGCTACCATGATAGTTTACCGTGGGTTCCACTCGTCCGTTGTAATCATCGCCGGGTCCGATGGGTGTGGTTACGATACCGTCACCGTCGAAGGACGTGTCCAGCGAGCCGTCGGCGTTGAAACGCACCAGCAGGAAGTCTGTATCCGAGCCGTTACTGGCGTATCCCGCAACGAGAATCTTGCCGTCGGCCTGCACCGTTATGCCGTGCGCTTCGTCAAGCCCGCCGATGCCGCTGGCATCCAGTCGTACAGAACCATCACCATCGAAGCTCGTATCGAGCGATCCGTCGGCGTTAACACGGACCAAAATTATGTCCTGGCCGCCACCGCCTATATGACCGACCGCAACAATTTTGCCGTCCGCCTGCAGGGCCATCGCCTTGGTAAATATGTCACTGTTACCGCCGGTAACGTCCGGTACCGAAATACCATCGCCGTCGAAAGTCGTATCCAGCGATCCGTCGGTGTTAAGGCGCATCATGCCGAATCTCGATTCGGTTCCCGCCCAAACATGGCCGGCGAGTACGATCTTGCCATCGGCCTGAATCTCGACAGAATGCGCACGGTTTAGATTCGGACCCAGCTCAACAAGAACGATACCGTCCGTGTCGAAACTCGTGTCCAGTGAGCCGTCGGTGTTGTAGCGAACGGTGGCAAAGCGGTATTCGGCGCCGGAATTGCCCCGGCCCGTCACGACGATCTTGCCATCGGCCTGCAAGGCTATGTCGTAGGCCTCGTCCGAACCATAAACGTGCGTGGTAACGATGCCATCGCCGTCGAATGTCGTATCCAGTGACCCGTCGGCGTTGTAACGCAGCACTACAAAGTCATTATTCGCGCCGTTATGACTGCGGCCGGCCACTAGAATCTTGCCATCCGCCTGTACGACCACAGCTGACGCTGTGTCGTCGCCGGCGCCGACCGCCGTGGTGACCTTGCCGCCAACGCCAAAGCTTAAGTCAAGATCGCCGTCGACGGTGTAACGCACCAGGCTAATATCATAGTTTGTGCCGTTCCAGACAGTGGCAGCGACGACGACCTTACCGTCCGCCTGGATCGTTACCGCGCTACCCCAGTCGTCGCCCGAGCCGATGGCCGTGGTCAGCGGCCCGCCGTCATTACCATAAGCACCGACGTTGCCGTATGAATCGGTCGCGAACACCTGCACTCGGTATTCGCCGTCAGCGAGTGCCGGCGTAATCGTGTCGTCCGCCAGAGTCCAGGTGCCGTTGCCGTTGTTGGTGGCTGCATAGCTAATACCGTTGACACGCACCAGTATTGTCGCCGTTGTATCGTCGACTGTGCCCGTCAGTTGCGGACGGGTATCCGTTGTGGACAGCATATCAACAGACACCACCGGGGCGACGGTCTCAATGTCGAGTTCGTTGTTGCTGGCATCGTTACCCACGTTGCCGTAGATGTCGGTCGCCGTGACCACCACTTCGTGGATACCGTCCGCGAGCACCGGCGCGATCGTATCGTCGGCCAGTGTCCAGGTGCCGTCGCCGTTGTTGGTGGCGGCATAGGTATTGCCGTTGACCGTGACGCTGATCGTGGCAGCGTTATCGTCGATAGTGCCAGTCAGTTGCGGCGTATTATCGTTCGTAATCAGTGAGTTAATGGTCACCACCGGGTCAACGGTTTCCACACCCAGTTCATTATTGGTGAGGTCACTGCCAATATTGCCGGCCGGGTCGGTCGCGGTGACCGCAACTTCGTAGACTCCGTCGCCCAAAGGCGCGATGGTGTCATCCGCCAGTGTCCAGGTACCGTCACCGTTGTTGGTCGCAGCATAACTATTGCCGTTGACCGTCACACTGATCGCTGCACTGCTGTCATCCACCGTGCCGGTCAACTCTGGCGTCGTGTCATTGGTGTTGAGCAGATCAACCGTGACAACCGGTGTGGTCACATCCACTTCGAGTTCGTTGTTGGTGGCGTCGGAACCGACGTTGCCGTAAACATCGGTGGCGGTGGCCGTTACTTCATAGGCACTATTTTGATAGAGAGAGAAGGCATCCAGCTCTTGCTCGAAAGAAACCTCGCGGCCGATAAAAAACTCTGAGGCATCCGCCTCGGAATTTACACCGACGGCAATAACATCGAGAATGAACACATCCTCTTCTCTGGTCGCAATACGGTTGTCGTTACCCACGTCGGCGTCATCACGATCCAGCGAAACCAGAAGCTGACCTGCCGTCAACAGGGTATCGCCGACCGTAACGTCGGATTCAATTAGCTCGAGCGCCGTTATGATCTCGTTAATACGAACATCGGCACCTTCGATCAAAGTACCCTTGGTTCCGGCCGTCGTTGCGTCACCCAGGTCGCCCGGCGTTTCCCAGTAGATATTGCGATCGTTGGTACTGAACAGCAATGTTCCTGCTGTCAGGGTAATGTCGTTGGGTGCTTGCCCAACAGTGGTGTCCTGTTCGACCAGCGTGAAAGCCGTGATGTTATCGCCCCGGGCGTCCGATGTGTCATAGAACATCAGGAAGGTGCCGGAGCTGTAGTCACCGGGCGAGTCCGGCCGGAACACAAAAATATCGCCGCTTTCAACGGCCAGCGAATTGTTGCTGGTCAAAGTAACCGCGTTAGTCACTGACATCAGCACATCGCCACGGTTGAGCTGGAAATTGTTCGTGCCCGCCATCATGTCGATGGTTACGTTGTGTAACGCATCGATATTGGTGTCCGTAGTGAAATCGTCCAGGTTGAATACCCCGGCAAATTCACCATTGGTAGCGCCCGGTGCGAACGTCAGATTCGGATCACCGAAACTTTCTACATCCGCATCACCCCAGTTAGCATCACCCGGGGTGCCGCTGACCGGGGCCCGGGAAGACATCCAGACGCCACCCGCCACTGGGTTTATTTCGGCCAGTGGCGGCGCTATATCGTCGTTCGCCAGTGTCCAGGTGCCATCACCGTTGTTGGTGGCTGTATAGGTATTTCCGTTAACCGTGACCTCAACCACCGCGTCCAGATCGTCCACGGTACCAGTCAGTTGTGGTGTCGTGTCGTTGGTGATCAGCGGGTCGACGGTTACAACCGGCGCGACGGTATCTACATCCAGTTCATTGTTGGTCCCGTCTGATCCTATATTGCCGGCAAGGTCGGTCGCAGTGACGGCGACTTCGTAAACTCCGTCGGCCAGTGCCGGCGCTATCGTGTCGTCCGCCAATGTCCAGGTACCGTCGCCGTTGTTGGTGGCGGCGTATGTGTTGCCACCGACCGTCACACTGATCGTGGCGGTATCGTCATCAACAGTGCCAGTCAGCTGCGGCGTTGTATCGTTCGTCAGAAGCGCATCGACAGTCAGTACTGGCGCCGTCGTATCCACAATCAAATCGTATCCGCTCGAAGCGCCAAAAGAGCTATCCAGCGTGCCGTCGCTGTTGTATCGAGCAAGCTGCACATCGGGGTCGCTACCATTGTCGAATGAGCCGACAACCACGAGGGCGCCATCCGACTGGATCGCGAGGTCGAGAGCTTCAGAGGAACCGCTTGGTCCCATGACATATCCGATGCCGCCAAAGCTCGTATCGAGACTACCGTCGGTGTTGTAGCGTATGACGATGAAATCAGAGTTGCCTGCGATATTGGTGTGACCCGCGACGACGAGCTTGCCGTCTGCTTGTACGGCGATACTTTCAGCGAATTCGGTGCCGCCCGGAATATCGGTGATGACTATGCCGTCGGTGTCGAAGCTCGTGTCCAGCAGGCCAGCGCTGTCCCAGCGGACGACGAATATCTGTCCGGTGGCATCGTTGTAACCAGTCTGCACGATCTTGCCATCGGCCTGCAGCGCGATCCCGTGTGCGAAGTTGTCGCCGGCCGCGATATTGGCCTGCGCTATGCCATCGCCACCGCCGAAGGTCAGGTCCAGGCTGCCGTCGGCGCCGAAACGCAGCACCGTGAGCGTCTCATCGCCGGCCATGGCCGCCCAACCGCTTAGAAGAATCTTATCGTCGGGCTGAATGACCATACCGCTGGACCAATCATTATCACCAACATCCAGGGTGAGCAGGCCGTCACCATCGAAACTGGTATCGAGGCTACCGTCGGTGTTGTATCGGGAAAGCGCGAACACCGTTTCGCCGGCAAACTCCGCCTTGCCCCCGACGATAATCTTGCCGTCGGACTGCAGAGCGATTCCCGTGGCGGCATCATTCTCACCCGCAAAATCGGTCGTCACCACACCGCCGGTGCCGAAGGTCACGTCCAGCGTTCCGTCGCTCAAGTACCGCACAAGCAATTGGTTTCTGTCGGGGTCGTCGCCGTTATAGCCTGTCACCAGGATCTTGCCGTCAGCCTGCAGGATCACATCCTGGGCCCAGTCAAATACGCCAACCGTGATATCGGTCTCAACCCACCCGTCACCGCCGCCGAAGCTCGTATCGAGGCTGCCGTCGGTGTTGTAACGATACAGTGCGAAGGCGCCGTCGCTATGACCCGCGACCAGAATCTTGCCATCACTCTGAATAGTAACCGCGCGACCTATGTCGGTCCCGTTGCCGCTGTCAGTGGTGACAATGCCGCGCAAATCATGAGTACCGACGTTGCCGAAACTGTCGGTCGCGACAACAAGCACATCGTAGCCGCCCTCAGCCAGTGCCGGCGAGATGGTGTCATTGGCCAGTGTCCAGGTGCCGTTACCGTTGTTGGTGGCCCCGTAGGTAAAGCCGTTGACGGTAACCTGAATGGTTGCGGTCACATCGTTTATCGTACCGGTCAACTGCGGTGTGGTGTCGTTGGTGTACAACGGATCAACCGTCACATTCGGTGCGGCCAGATCGATAGCGACCGTGGTGCTTCCGGTCGTCTGCAAGCTGCCCTGAGCACCGGTGTGGCCGTCATCGAAGGTCCAGTCGATCTGCACCGAAGCCGGCGGAGCGCTGGAGACGACCGAGTACTGGATCGACTGCAATACCTCGTTCACCAACGCGGTCGTCGCAATAGTGCCGTTATTGACGAAATCAATTTGCAGCTGCCCGCCAGCATTGGTCAGATTGGCGATCACATCGCCGCTCACCGTATCCTCTATCGTCGCCCCGACCACTGTAAGGTTCGCCATCGCGGCAAAACTAAAGACGTCCTCCGCACTGGCGCCTCCGTTGCGAAGCAGTGTGATGCTAGCGCCATCGTAATTGCCGTTGCCACTGTTCAGGGCATCAAGTTCTTTGTCGCGTATTTCGACGTCGGTATCCAGCACCACGAGCTGATTGGCCAGCGTGATGATCGGCGCGCCATCGAGCGTACTCACGCCGTCGAAGCTGGTGTCGAGTGTGCCGTCGCTGTTGTAGCGGACCATAAGAAGGTCGTTATTGGAACCGTTATCGGCATAGCCGACGGCCGTGATGCTGCCGTCCGGCGTCACGGTTGAGTGCTGCGCGAAGTCATTGCCATTGCCGAGATCGGTGGCCACGGCGCCGGTGCCGCCGCCGAAGCTCGTGTCCAGCGTACCGTCCGCGTTGAGCTGCATCACGATCTGGTCTAAGTTCGAGCCGTTCCAACCCCAGCCTGTCAGTACAAGTTTGCCGTTGTCCTGAATGTGGATATCTCTCATCGCGTAGCCTGTAATCCCGGCCAGACCCGGGTTGAGCGCGACGTAACCGCTGCCGCTGCCGAAGCCCGTGTCTACACTACCGTCGGTGTTCCAGCGGGCGACGAGGGCATCGCCGGTGCTATTGTTGTAGCCGGCTTGCAGTATCTTGCCGTCGGACTGCAATGCGAGGCCAAAAGAATAATCGTGACTGGCTGCGATATCGAAAGCGGCAAAACCGTTACCGCCGAAGCTGGTGTCGAGTGTGCCGTCGGAGTTGTAGCGGGCGATATTGAATGAACTGGTGGTGCCGTCGCCGCCCTCGACCACCGCCGCCGGCCCTTTGCTGCTGAGCAGGATCTTGCCGTCGGGCTGTATCAGGATGTCGGTCCCCAGGTCTTCGCCGCCGCTGTTCCAGTCGCCGGTCACGTAGCCCGCACCGCCACCGAAGCCGGTGTCGAGCGTACCGTCAGTGTTGTAACGGGCGATGACATAGTCATTGTCACCCGACACGTCGGTAAATCCACTCAACACGATCTTGCCATCGGCCTGGATGGCCATGCGATTGTTCTGGTCGTTACCCCCGAGGTCGGTGGTGATCGTGCCCCCGGTGCCGAAGGAGGTGTCTATGCTGCCATCACTTAGGTAGCGCGCCAGTCCGAAGTCGTTGTTGACCGTGCCTGATACCAGAATCTTGCCATCGGCGAGGACCTCGACGTTATTGGCGGAGTCGCCGTTGCCGCTGAAATCGGTGGTCACATAGCCGGCGCCGCCGCCGAAGCTGGTGTCCAGCGTGCCGTCGGCGTTGTAGCGCCAGAGCGCGAACTCGTCGGGGCTGCCGGTGTCGCCCGCGACCAGATACTTGCCGTTGTCCAGTAAGGTGATGCCATAGCCATAGTCACCGCCGGTGCCGCTATCCCAGGTGGCTATGCCGTCGCCGCTGCCGGCGGTGGTGAATGAGGGTGCGGTGTTGACGATTGAGATCGTGGTGTCGTAATTAACGCCGGGAGTGCCATCTCCATCATCCAGCGTAAAACGCACGGTGCGATCACTTAAAGTCGCTGATGAAGTGTCAGTGTTTTCGTAGGTGATGTTGCGTACCAGCGCAGTCACTGTGTCCGGTGTCGCGTCGGCATCAAATACTATAGCGAGATCGACCCCGCCGCTGCCACCTGTGGCCGTGCCAATCACGACGCCCTCGTAGGTGACGTTGCCAGCCGAGAAGCCGATCTGTCCGGCTCCAGTGCCTTCGTTGTTGATTGATAGCACGTCTTCGGCATCCTCGCCGTTCGCAGTGATCGATACTGTCAGGCTGCCGCCATCGAAGTCAGCGGAATCCACGTCGCTAACGACGGCATCCAGGCCGTTATCAATCCTGCGCGCACCCTCACCCGGAACATAGTAAATTGAATCGCCCTGCAGTCCTGTGATCGCCGGCGCCGTGTAGTTACCGAACAGCGAGAACGCATCGACGTCCTCAGTCGCACCGTCGAGTGACAAGTTGCTGCCGTCAAAGAACATGACCGCGTCGGCGTCCGGGTCACCACCCGCCGTCGTCACGTCCAGAATGAAGACATCGTTCTCTTTCGTCGCAATGCCATTGTCACCAACCGTGGCTTCATCTTCGCCAAGTGACACCAGAATTTGTCCCGACGTCAGCAGATGCCCGCCGACTAACTCATCGTTCTCGATCAATTCGATCGCGTCGACCTTCGCTGCATCATTGATACCGATCTTGCTGGTATCCAGCACTCTGATCGACGAACCAGCAGTTGTCGTATCCCCAAGATCACCGGGTGTGTACTGAAAGATGTCTTTGAGGTCTGACACGTACAAGAAGGTTCCGGCGTTCAGTGTCATCCCGCCGAGGCCGACTCCAACGATTGTCGTTTCCTCAACCAGCGTGAACGCCCTCATGTCCGGTACAGCGCCATCGTCAGACCGATCAATGAAGTTCAAAAATGTGCCCGAACTGTAGTCGTTTGCCGCGTCCGGGCGAAATACAAAAACATCGTCGGCTGCAACTGCCAATCCACCAACGGTGACGGCGTTGCTCACGGACATCAGTATGTCACCGGCGAATAACTGGAAGTTGTTTGTACCTACCGTGATATCCCGCGATACGTAATGGATCCCATCGATGTCCGTATCAGTCGTAAAGTCAGCAAGATCGAACATTCGGGACACAGTGCCGTCTGTCGTGCCGGCCCCAAAATCCAGACCCTGTTCGCGAAGAATCAGTGCATCCGAATTACGAAGGTCGTCGAGGCCTGGAGCGCCGCTACCCACAGAGTCGTCCGAGATGGAGAAAATAACACCCTGTGCCTGGTCGGGTGCGAGCGCCGCTACCCACTGCTCCTGTGCAGCGACGCTGACTGCAATGTCCGCGTCAACCTGGCCTGCGTGGTATTCCAGATCCCAGTCACCGCCAAGGTCGGCGTGCCCGGTACGATCATCGCTGGCGGCAACGTCGGCGCCCGTCAACTTTGCGATCGCATCGATGAATGAACGGCCATCCGTGGTCTGTCCGAGATTGCAACCGTAGATGAGGATGTCACCATCGTCAGTCAGGGACGAGCCCCATGCATGGACGGTTTGCGCACCGGACACCAGTGTGTCCTGGTCCACCAGGCCATCGCCGAGCGTGATTGAGCCACCGACGCCGTGGGAAATAATATGCAGCGCACTGATGTCGGTTTGCCCCTCGAGGAGCTCCGTAATCTGGTCGAGGCCGGATCGGTCACTCTCCAGTACGACGACTTCAATGATACGACCGTCTTCTGCCTGCGATAGCAAGTCAGCGAGCAGCACATCTATATCCGGAGTGGAGGGATCGATAATGACCAGTTCGCGAAATTCCTCGGTTTGCGTGACTGATTCCTCCACGGATGCATCATCCGTGGATGTGCTGTTGACCAAGTAGGCCACATGCGCGGCTTCCCGCGCTGGATCACTCAACAAATCATCGCCAATACCGGCCGCCGGCAGATCCGCCGACAGCAGCACACGCGGCTCCAACTCGAGGATAAGTCGCCCGCCATCGTAGGACGTTTTTAGGTAGGATTTTTTTATTGATTTGAGCTTCATTTCTACCTTTTCTTTACAGCGTTCCCTGGACCCGGCGGCCACCCGCCAGCCCATCTGTCCAAAATTGGGACAAATGTCTGTAAATATTAGGCTTTTTGCGGGAAATTAACCGTTCGTTGCATCACAGATTCGCGTTTTACTTAATCTGGGATGAAGGACGTACACGCGAGGTTTTTAGGGCAATACCGCCCTGGGCAAGACAAACCAGAACGACTACTCGGATCCGGCAATCGCCGGTGGTTTCGTTGATATCGCATCAGCGCCGTCGGCCTGACTGACCATTTCCGAGCCAATCGGCTGAAACTCGATGTTGCAATTCAGGCCACTCGGCACCGCGTAGTCAGGATTGGGCATTGTAAGCCGCACGCGAAAAGTACCGCTGGCGGGATCGGCTACCCGGTCAACGATGGTCACACGGGCCGGAAATTTTCCTTCCTTGGGCGCTTCCGGATAAACGTAAGCCAACTGACCTTTCTCAATCGAGCCGAATGTGATGACCGGCACAATCACTTCGATTCGCAATGGGTCGATCTGGGCGATACGCATGATCGGTTGATCTTCCGTGGATTCTCCGGGAGACAAGTAACGCTGCAAAACCACGCCGTCGATAGGGCTGGCAATCGTATGCCTGTCCAGAATTTCGATCGAGCGCGCCAGTTCCAGCTCGGCCAGGTGACGATTCTCCTTGGCCTGGTCGAGGCGAATGTTTGACAGTACCGCTTCCGTTTTGGCTTCATCCATCCGGTCGCCCGATACCAGGTTATCGCTGAACAAGGTTTCCAATCGCTCGCGGCGACGCTTTGCAAAATCGACGCTAATGTTGTTGGCATCAAGCTCCGCACCGGCCCGTGCGCGGGAGCGTGCCGCGGCGACTGCCGCTTCTTCCACCCCGGAATCAAGCTTCGCCAGAACCTGGCCGGCGACAACGGCATCACCGCGCTCGACGGTGAGCACGTCCACTATGCCATCGACACGACTGGCGACATCGACAATTTCATGCGGCTCTATGACGCAGTCCAGGGAGCCGAATACCTCAGCGTTAGCTTGGGAAGTCAGCAGCGCGATGCTTATGGCCATTGCTATAGTCATTGCGCCAGACGTATTGTTTTCGTTCCGATAATCCAATGCAATTCACTCCGACGAACCGCTGAAGGCAAATATTTCATCCAGCCGCTGGTCTTGTTTCAATAAGGCCCTACGTAGCCGCGCGTGACGGCGCTCTGTAGCAGCCTGTAACCACCTGAGAACACGGCCTTCAAAGCCACGCCTCAGCCTAAACTTTCCTGATGCTAAGCCATTTGCAACATAACGCGCAGGACCTGGTCCACATTTTTGCAATGAATCATCAGCCCATGACACAACGACCTCGCAACTCCCAGGTTCGCCCTGCCGAGCACAACGGCCGTGCAATTGTCGGTCGATGCGACCGGCCTCGTTGCACTCGGCGACGATTACGTGCAGTCCGCCTGCCTCCGCTACATCGTCACCGAGCTTTATGTCAGTCCCACGCCCCGCCATGTTGGTGGCCACGGTCACACGTCCGGACTGGCCGGCCTGCGCTATGATTGCCGCCTCTTCGCGGTCGTTCCTGGCATTTAGCACCTGGTGCTCGACGCCGGCTTCAGTCAGCAACGCACTCAGCACTTCGGAGGCGCCGAGCGAACGGGTCCCGACCAGCACGGGCCGACCCTGCTCGCGATAATGACCAACACGCTCGAGTATGTCCTGCCACTTGGATGATTCGCTGTCATGAACGATCGGCGCTAGATGTTCACGCATGCAAGGTTTATTGGGCGGCACCCGAAAAACCGCCAGTTCGTAGACCGACCAGAGCTCGTCTGCGACTTCCTGAGCCGTGCCGCTCATAGCGCCGAAGCGGTGATAACGGCGAAAAAATCGCTGGTAAGTGATTCGGGCTATTGTCTTGGCCGGGCTGGAGATCTCAAGACTCTCCTTCGCTTCGATCATTTGATGCAGCCCCAGCTCCCATGACCGATCAGGCATGGCCCGGCCGGTATGCTCGTCGATGATTTGAATCTCACCGTCGCGTACCAGGTAGTCGCGATCGAGGCTGAAGCAATGGCACGCGATCAGAGCCTGCACGGCAATGGCATTTCGCCTTCGCCGGGAATCGAAATAAGCGTTTTTGCCAACCAGCGATGTCTCGATTCGCTGTTCCCCCGACTCGAACAGAGTGACCTCGCCGGTGGCGATGGCCACCGTGAAATCCACATCGATATCGAGCTCCCGGGCGGCACAAACAGTCTGCCGGTATATGGCTTCGTCGAGCCCTGTGTCGGTTGGGACGGACAGTTTCAGCGGCGTTCTCGCCTCGTCGATCAGGACACTGTCGGCTTCATCGATAATTGCAAAGCACAGGCCGCGCAGCAGCAAACCGTCGTTCTGGGCCGGCGCAGCATTCAACTTGTCGAGGACACGATACAGCGGATCACGCCGCGCACCCACTGCGACGCGGTCCCTGAGATAGTCAAAAGTCACCTGCTTGTTGGTGCAGTAGGCAATATCCGCGGCGTACCCGGCGCGTCGATCGTCCGGGTTTTGCATGCTCTGGGTAACGGCGGCACTCTTTAAGCCAAGTACTGCGTACAGCGGCGACATCAGTTCGCGGTCGCGCTCCGCGAGGTAGTCGTTCACCGTAATCACGTGCACGGGAATGCCGGCGAAAGCGGCGGCACAAGCCGGCAACGTGGCGGTCAGCGTTTTGCCCTCGCCCGTGTCCATTTCAGCGAACATTCCCTCGAGAATTGCCCAGCCGCCAAGCACCTGGCAATCGTAGTGACGCAGGTTCAGGGTGCGATCCGCATGCTCGCGCACGACGGCAAAAGCGCGTGCGGACAGATCCGGCCGCAGCCCGGCCACTCTCATCTCAGCACGCAGACCGTCTGAGTAGCTCGCAAGCTGCGAGGCGGTCAAGCCCTGCAATTCGTCAGCGAGTGCATTGACCGCCTGCAGAAACTGTTTGGCGCGAGACTGGCTGCTTTTCCGGCCGCGAAGCAATGGGCCCGTACAGGCGGACAGCCATTCGTCCAGACGGCCCGGCACCGCAGGATCGCGTTGCGGATAGCTACCTAAGATATGGCCAGGACGAGCGATGAAGTGGTCTTTACTTTGCGTCATCGTTTTAGACGTCGAAGCGCCGCAGGAAGAGCTGGCGAATGCGGCGATACCATTGCACGCCGAGCGGCTCGAAACCGTGCGAGAAACGCACATAGGTGCGCCCGCCAACTTGGGCAACCGGATGCGCAACATCTAGTTCGATATGGAAGACTGATTGGATCGTCTGAGTACCGTTTTCATCCTGCGCGCTGATGGCGATCTGCCCGCCGCCGCCGGCACCGAGCACCGCGCTTGGCAGGCGGTCCGACGCGGCCGGCACTTCGCGTCGGATCGTCGCTGGAACATCAACGTGCGGATCGTCAGCGAATCGTAGCACCACCTTCCGCGTGCGTGAACGAATCAGACCGATGTCTTCCTGAGTGACCGCAACGCGAACAGTCGCCCTGGACATGTCGGCGACGTAGCCCACGACGTCGCCCTGCCGCAGGTAGCGGCCCTCGATGTCTTGCGGCCGGTCGACGAGGAACATACCGTCGGATGGACTGTAGATCGTCAGGCCAGCCAACCGTTCGCGCGCACGATCGAGGTTAGCTTCGATTGACTTGATTTCCTCCAGGACGTAGCCGGCCTCTAACTCGTCGGCCAGGCGCAGGGTGTTGTAGCGCACCTTTGCCTCACTCAGGTCGGCATCCAGTATGGCGACGTTCGCCCCCAGCTCCGGGTCCTCGGTGATCAGCAGGACTTCGCCGGCCGTCACGGGCGAATTGGGATCGGCCACCAGCGCGGTTACAAACGCATCGGCCTCGGAGCGCACCTGGGACTCGTCCGGAGTCCAGACAACGCCCTCGGTCAGTGTCGCCAGTGGCGCCGGAACAGCGAACAGGAGAATGGTGAGCGTGAGTACAGCCGTTAGCGAAATACCCAGTGCTCGATTGCGCTGTCGCGCGAGCCGCGGGCTGGCCAGGAGATAGCTTACGCGCCGGCCGATTGGCATCACGCCATGTGCGACTACAGCCCAGGTCGCCAGTAGCAGTCCGAAGACAAAGAACTTGTCTGCAATGTAGAGGATGATCCCGAGCATCACGATGTAACGAAAGATGAAGGCAGACACACCGTAGGCAACCAGCCAAAAGCGTTCGTCGTGTGACATCGCGGGTGATTTGAGACCGTCGATCTTGAACACATAGCGTTCGATCAGGTAGCCCATATAGGCTTGCGAGCGCGACGACAGATTGGGAATTTCAAGCGCGTCGGCCAGCACGAAATAGCCGTCAAAACGCAGCAGAGGGTTGCCGTTGAAGAGCAGCGTCGAGATGCCGCTAATCAGCATGATGCTGTAGGCCAGCGTGCGCACGGCGCCAGGCTCAACCAGCAGCCAGATGAATAACGCAAGCGATGCAATTGCGAGCTCGGTCATGATGCCCATGCCGGCGATCAGCATTCTGCCACGCTTGTCGGCCAATGCGGCGCTGGAGGATGCATCGACGTAGGGAAGCGGGATGAGGACCAGGAACATCAGTCCCAGTTCATGCACTTCGCAGCCCCAGCGGCGAGCAGTGTACGCATGGCCAAATTCATGCAGCAGTTTTACGAACGGATAGCAGACCCAGACCAGCAGGATGTTGCCCGGCGTGACCATTTCGTCGAGGGAATCGGCCGTCAATTCCGGCCAGTGCAACAACGCAAGTACTACAGCTGACAGAACCGTCACCAACCAGGTCAGGAAGCCCGCGGCGGTGAAAACAGGTTCGACGTACTTGAGTGTCCTGTTGAGAAAGTCAGTAGGATCGAACAGCGCGAAACGCAGAGACAGCGGATTGGCGAAACGCTGTTTCCAGTCTTTGGTTCGATGCTTCTGGTAGCGCGAGAAGAGTTCCTGGACATCGGGCGAAACATTGGTTTGCAGGATGTCCGCTTCATGCAGGTGGGATAGCAGTTCGATGACTTCGTCCTGCGTGGGCGCGTCATCGCCGAACTTGTTCTCGGTGAGCTGCCACAGTTCTTCGACGCTTCGCTGGCCGTTCATCAGTCGCACCAAGTGGTGAGCGATATTAGACGTTTTGTGCGAGCGGCTGCTGGCAGCATCCACGATCACGTAGACCGCTCGTCCACGATAGCGGTGTTCGCGGATATCCACGCCGGGGCGCAGATCGGGGCGAAGATCCGCGACCCGGTACCACATGGAACTGTAGATCTGCTCTGGCATAGCGGCTAGCCAAGCCAGCGCCAGGCCAACAGGCCCAGCCAATCGGTGAGTTCATGGGCCCAGATCCAGGCCAGACGGCGATCGCCGATGGCGACCTTGGCAACGCCGTCCATCCCCGGTCGCAGCAGCTCGGGCGTTTCCTTGAGACGTGCCTCGACCAGGAAAAAATTGCGTCCGTCGGCCTGACTGGATATAGGGGTAATACGATCTACCGTGAGCGGCAGCGTCTTACCCGGCAAACCGACCAGCGCCAGCTGACCGGACTGGCCCGGCTGCAACGCGCCGACTTCACGCTCGTCAACTTCTAGCATGACTCGGTACTCGGCAAGCGGTGCGATCTCGAACAGCCGCTGCCCTTTCTCGACCGGCGCGCCGAGTTCCTGGCTAAGGTCACCCTTAACGATGACGCCACTCATTGGTGCGACGATTCGGACGCGTTCGAGACGTTGTACGGTCAGCTGTAATTCGGCCGTAGCCCTGTCGATCTGGGCTTTGACAATGGCGACCTTGGGGCTGTCGTGCAGAGCGATTGCGGCACGATACTCGCGGGCGAGCCGGTTCTTTTCGCTGGCGAGACGAACACGCTCGAGTTCCAGATCACGATCATCGAGCTGGGCCAAAACGTCTCCGGCGGTGATGATGTCACCAGGCCGCGCGGTCGCCTCCAGGATGAAGCCGTCGACGGGAGAGGCGACAACTCGCTGTACTGAACCTTCGAGAGTGGCGTCGGCGGTCACCCGGTAGTGACCGTTCAGGAGAAACGGCAGAGTCAGGAATGCTGCCAACAAAAACGCAGCCGCAGTGCGCCAGCGTTTGTCGTGATCCGTAAGCTCACGGCGGAGTCTCGCGGCTTCGGAAAAAAACTTCTCAGTCGTCGAACGGTCGTGCAAATACTTGTCATGCAGCAGAGCACCAGTGAGCGCGACCACCGCCTCGCAGAAGGCGGTCCTTGCCGCATCGAAATGCTGTGGATCGTCATGCTCGAGCAGGAACGCACCGACCAGTTCACCGTTATGGACAATGGGAATGGTGCAAATGGATTGACTGTCCGAGCTGTCCAACAGAGCGTTGTTTTGTACGGCATTGGCGTCCGTTGCATCGGCATCGACGGATACGACAATGGTCTGGTCCAATTCGATCGCTTCCAGCATGGCGGCGGCCATATTCTGGTTGGCTTCGCGGCTTGCATCGACGGTGGAACGACCGGACACCGCCTGGATATTGATGCGGCCTTTACGAAGCATGGCGACGCTCGCCTGACGCAGGCCGGCAACGGCAGCGAAGCGTGCCAGTAGCGCGCGGGCTGCCGCATCAAAACCATTTTTCTCGATGCACGTCGCGACGAGGTCGAGCACTTCGGGTGCATCGTCGTTCAACCCGGCGGTCCCCGGACCGATCAACAATTTCAGGGTGCCGATGTTGGTCCGCAACGCCTCCTTGGCGGCAAATTGGTATTGCTCGGTTCGACATTCGAGTTCGACGGCGGCGACACCCAGCACGTTGTCCTTATCGAAAACGGGACACGCGAAGATGTTGCCGTCTTGACTGGCGGCGCCGGGTACGGAACCCGGTGCAAAAAACAGCGTTTTTTTCAGCCTGATGGCGTGCGTGGCGGCACTGATGAGCGCGGGCGTGGTGGCGGAGCTTGCGGGCCACTGCGCAGCCGGCTGGAACGAGCCCTCGGTGACGCCACCGAGCAGCACAACGGCCCGGATGGGTCCGTCGAGTACCTCACACTGCTGCTCAAGCCAGGTGGAGACCATGTTTGGTGGGACTGATGTCATAGCACGCCCCTTGAACTGCGACTGGTGTGTATTGCACGGCAGCGGCTCATTTCGAGCTGCATTTTTCAAACCGATCAATAACTTAGAAGGACACTGACAGTCTCAAGCGACGGCTCAAGAGTAAGTGGTTTTACTTAATCAGGAGGTGACTTGGAGCACACTTTACGGGGTTGGGCCCGGATCGTTGGGAATCGGTGATATATCTTCTCGGTCTCCGCCTCATTTACAACACCTTTCTCATTATCAAGAGCGTTTAGGTGTTGCCTTGACCGATTGAAGTTGCAGCCATTTCGGACGCTCGTCGGAAAAACAAAACGTCGCAAAAAGCGGCGTCTTCAGTGCAGGCCAGGTGGCCCACTGCTTCGGCCTGCAGCTACGTTGTCAGCATGAGGCCGTCACGAACCCGTAACGTCAACTCGTGAGTGATACTTCGTCGCATGCTGACGAGCCAATTCAAGACCTTCTTGTCACCAAGATCTTTACAGTTATCGCCACAGCCCGTTTCTGTGACGGAATCCAACGTCACTGTCAGCACATTATTAACGACCGAAATTTGAACCTGTACATCAAACCCTTTGTGCGAAAGATTGCCGACAAAAAATTCATCGCTTTCCTTGTTGAGGGTCCACTGTGTCTTCTCGAATGCGGCCTCAAGCGCCGCGCCTATGTCGAACGTTTGATCGCCAAGCGCTATCGGTTCCGAGTAAGGATGAATGGGGTTCGCGTTAACTGGAACAGCAAAAAGAAACATTACCGTCAGAGTGGACAACTGCAATGACTTGTTAATTATTTTACTCATCATGATTCACCCATCGAAGCTGATCGGAGCTTACCTTCAATGCTGGTCCGCATATTCTTTGTGTAATTGAAGTAGCCCTTATGATTCTTGTAACAGACTCCGTTTTCCTGGAGGTTTTTGCATTGATACGCCTCACTTCCTCCGTGGAACTTCAACTGTACCAACTCCTGGTTGTATTCGATTCGCATGACGATGGTGTGCCCGCGGTAATCAAATCGAGCAAGAATGTAGCCGTCCCCTTCGCCCTCATAAGTCCAGACCCGGCCTCTGGTTTCCAGCATGCCGTTGACAATAGCCAATCGAATTTTTCTCAAATCCGTCGTGCCGGTCGACATTTCCTGGTGAACAGCCGCGATATTGCCGTTCGATGTCCGTCCTTTGCTGCTCTTGTCGATTACAAGAGGACCTGGCTCTCCGAGCGCGCCAGCAGTCCAGCTCAGTAACAAAACTATTAGTATGCTTTTCATTCACAATCCTCTAAGAACTTGAAACTCACGGTTAAGCGTAAATCTGATTCGGTCGGGGTCAATATCAGTCCGTTGGTCAATTATATACCAACAGTTGCATTGTAGACTACAGGACACCGAGACCGGGTCAACCCGGAAAAAGCGCTGTTCGACCCCTTGTCTCGTATAAATTACAAACGCATCCACTCGACAACGGTGATGCCGATAAAGCTACCAATTGCGTAGCCGAAGGAACCAGCAAGCACGCCGGGTATCAACAAGTCTTTCCAACCTTTTGCCGATGCAAGCGCGGCTGCACTCGATGGACCGCCGATACAAACAGCTGATGCCATTGCAAGTTCTGCCAGATCCAACCGCAAGACTTTACCGACTCCGAATAATACGATCGTATGCACACTGATGATGATCATCGCGAAAATGAACAGCACGGGCCCTAAAGCCACGAGCTGCCAGATGTCCGCCGTCGCGCCGACACTTGCAAGAAAAATATACATCATGACGTTTCCGGCCTGGCTGTGACCTGATAGTTGTCGCACCACACCCGGCAAGAATGTTGCGACCAATAAGGTCAGCGCCGTCGTGATAATAATCGCGAATTGCGGCGTTCCGATTTTTTCTGCTGCCAGCTTGCCCAATGCCGCCAACGCAAATGCCAACGCAATCGCCGCAAGTAATCCGGCAATGCTCAGATCCGCAATACGATGCACACTCACCCTGGAGTCAGCGTCGAACTCCTGTGCATTGTCCATATGATGCGTCGGATAACGCTTTGCCAGCCAAGCGATACCGGGGATGAAAATGAGAAGCAGAAAATGCAGGTTCGTTGCGATATTGTCAGCCGCGATCGCCCCGGCCAGATTACTGCCATCCTGCATGCCGCTTGCTTCCGCAACAGCGGCGAAATTCAGACCACCACCGATATAGGTTCCGGTAAAAATACCGGCCAATTCGGCCTCGTTTGGGCCCAAATCCAGCATCGCCGCGCCTATGAATACTCCAGCCACGACAGATGCACTGCCGATGATGAACGCGATCAGCGTCGGGCCCGACTCACGAACGATGCGTTTGAGGTCCGCCTCGAACAACAGCAAGGGAATTGCAATTGGCACAAGGTAGTTCCAAACGGCGTCATAGGCGGGTGCTGTGCTCGGAATAATCCTGAGGTTTGCCAGGGCAAACGTAATTACCATGAGCCACATTACGCCCGAGTACTTTCTACCCCAGGGAAATCGTTCGCACCAAAAACCGAACGCCGCAGCAGCAATCAATATCGCCCAAAGCGCAAAGTCTTGTTCCGGACCAATCAACGGAAATGTCATACCTTAGAATATCGCATCTGTAGCGCTAATCGAATCTTCTATTCAACGACATCCTTGAAAATAATCTCATCAATCGATTCGGATTTGTCATACAGGATCTGTGCCTCGTTACCCACAAAGCTCGATAGTTGTGAGATCAACTCAGAATAATCGCCTATTTGCTGCCCTTCATATCGTGCGCTTAATGAATCAAAAACATCGCGCGCATCGTTGCGGGCGCCAACGGCGAATGGATTATCCGTCTGAATCGACCAATAAGTATCGTCGCCCCCCACCAGCATATGTGACAGTAACGTTAACATCTGCGTCGTTACAGGTGTGGCAACATTCTGTAATTCATCAATGCTGATCCCGCTTCTGCTTAGCATACTGCCGAAAGTAAGAATCAATGCATGTGGAATCACCTGAACATACGACGTCAAACGATCATGTTCTTGTGCCGTAATGGAAGTGATTCTGGGGCCCCAACTGACGATCATCTCCATAACTGATGAGCTTGCATCGTTTTGTCTTAAATGCACAACGATCACATTGCGATTGGAAAAATCTTCGACGGGAGCGAACATTGGATGAAGGCTCAAATACCCTGCGGGGCCAGAGTAATCGCCAATAACTGAGGCAATTCGCGACTTCACCGAAGCAATGTCGGCAACGCACGCTCCAGGCTCAACGAAAGGCAGAATCTTCGGAAGTGCTTCGAGAATAATCGGCTCCGGAACACACAGTATCGTACAATCCGCATTCTTGACGGCGGCGAGCACGGAGTCACTTGGATCGCTGATCGACCCTTGGACATACCCCTCAAACGTATTCGTTAGCAGCTGGCTTTCACTTAAATCGAGCCCGCAAACCACAGCTCCCGATGCTCTTAACTTCTTGCCGATAACCGAACCAAACTGCCCATTGCATCCAGCAATCAGGTAATTCATTCGCCTTTCCATAAATTCGCTCAGCCGCTGACCGTAAAGCTGCCCATAACGCTAGCAGATGTGCCCGGCAGGCACTTTTCAATTGATGTGACATTAATCGTCCTTTTTCGTCGCAACGAAAGGAGGTCCCAGTGCGAACTGTACAGGGACTCTGGACGACTGCATGAGTGTGACAAGGTGGCAAAGCGGAGTCAAAGAAATATCCCCGGAATTGAATGGCGGAGCGGTCCGTCAGGTACTGACAACTAGTAGTTAATCCCTAAAGTCCTATATCGTGTGGAAATTTAAAATATTGGCGCTATGCTAATACTATGAAGACCGATATGAAGTCGGCTTTTTAACCCAATCGGGGAGAGCGACATGAAGAATGCAAAACTATTAGCGTGCCTTGTGGCCATTACACTGCTGGCTGCGTGTTCGAAACAGGAAGCTCCTGCAGAGGCGGCAGACGCTGTGGCCGATGCGGCACCGGCGAAAACGTCCGCTACTGACGGCGGAATTCCGCTGTCGGCTGCTAGCGACGCTGCACTAACTCAATACAAGGAAGTCCGCAGGCTCGCGGACAAAGGTGATTTCATAAAGGCCAATCAGGCAGCACGAAAATTGACCGACGAGAATCCGGATTTCGCCGGCGGCTGGATAATGCTGGCTAACACAGCACTTTCCGGACCTCAATTCGCGCAGGCCACGACAAAGGCAATCGAACTGTCGGAAAATGGCACGGCTGGTGAGCAGCTTTGGGCACAGATCAATATGAGCTTCATCACCAATGACTCGGAGGAAGGCTTGAGACTCAGCGAGAAGCTAGTCGAAACCTACCCCGACTCGCCGCGCGCGTGGCTTGTCTATTCGGGTTATCTGTCCTTTCAGAACCAGAACGAGGAAGCTCGGGCTGCGGGCGAAAAGGTGATCGAGCTTGCTCCGGACCAGGCGTTTGGACACAACAATCTCGGGTTTTCGTACATGAACAACAGTCCGAAAGACTTCGTCGCGTCGGAGAAGCACTTTCAGAAAGCCGCGATGATCGAGCCTGACGAGGACAACATCCGCATCAGCATCGGCGATGTTCATCGCGCGACGGGTGATCTTGAGACGGCACGAAGCGATTACTCAGAAGCGATGAAACTCGATGCCACGAACGCCGTCGCGGCGATCAAGCGTGGGCACGTGAACTCATTTCTCGGCAACTATGACGAGGCACGCGCCGACTATGATGCGGGTATCGCGGCGGGCGAGGAAGGTAACCAGTCAACACTGGCGAACTACCGTGCGTTCGTCAGCATCCACGCCGGCGAACATGAGAAAGCTGTTGATGAGTTGAAAGAGGAATTGGTTCGCCTGGAAACACTGGACATGCCGGCGGATCAGAAAATTGGCGGTCGCAACTTTATCCTGACGAACGTGACCGACATCTGCTTTAACTATGACATGCTTGATGAAGCGGCGACTGCCGTCGATCAACTGACTGCAACGATGGCTGAGGCCGGAGCCAATTCGGGTGACGCCAATTTTGCTCGTCAACAGGATATCAACGCTGCGTTCTGGCGCGGCAAGCTCGCCGCACGTCAGGGCGACTTCGAAGGCGCGACCGCCCAGGCAGAGACCTTCGCGAGTTTGGCCGCCGATGAAACCAATCCACGCAAGATGGAACGTTACCATGAGCTGATGGGATTGATCGCGCTTGAGCAAGGCGATAACGAAAAGGCAATCGAGCACTATCGCCAATCGAATCTCAGCACGAGCGCCGGTGGGGGGGATGTGAAGAATATATACATGCTCGCAACGGCACTCAATGGTGCCGGGGAAAATGAAGAAGCCGACGAACTCATGAAGCAAGTCGCGAACTGGAACTTCAACAGTGTTTGGTTTGCCATGTTACGTAATGAAGCGGCTGACGAAAACTAGGCGTTAAGCAGTTCTCAAACTGTCGATTCGGTCGCACTTCGTCCGGATTTAGGGAGCTAGTGCGACCGAATCGCTTGAGGGCCAAGACAATTCTCCGCAAAATGCTGGGCGAGATACCGCTGAAACCAGACTATGAGAACGGCAATTTATAGTCGCTTATGGGACTCAGCAAGAAGCCGCTGGTCCAAGTATTAACTATGACCAACGGCTTGCAGCCAAAACTGGTAGCGGGGGCGTGATGAACGTGGCGCTTTGCGCTGACGTTTGTCGGTCGACTTCGTCGACCTCGGTGCGCCCTCGCCGCCTCACGGCTCAGCCTTGTCGGCCGGCTGCGCCGGCCTCGGGGTGTGCTATTCCGACAATACTTCTACCTGTTACCAACAAGATGCGCTGTATCGACGTATGACTTCGACCAAAGTGACGCCCAATTGAGTTCAGCGACTCGCCTTTTTGCCACCGATCCCACATCAATGCTTCGTCTGTTTCGGTGTAATAGATTCTCGTTGGATACTTCATTTTCAACATCCTCCTCTCTATAATTAGAGATTAGGTGTTGCGCTGACCACTTGAAACCGCAACCCAAGGCGGACACCCACCGCGGCGAGGCGTCAAATGAGCGAGAGATGCGAATGGCTGACTTCCGTGGTAGAGGCACTTTAGAGAAGACGAGACATGGCATGCGACTTTACAGTACTGTTCGATGACCGGCTGCACTTCGGCGGTCATCCTG
>Ga0255040_10000037_pt1 | contig 25941 bp, 19 predicted proteins | sample BC1_12_2_MG_FD_181711 | JGI IMG/M metagenome (GOLD analysis project Ga0255040, IMG submission 181711) | Seawater microbial communities from Strait of Georgia, British Columbia, Canada - BC1_12_2 | ecosystem: Environmental > Aquatic > Marine > Strait | place: Canada: British Columbia | collected... | reverse complement strand
TATTACAGGATCAATTAGATTGTTCTTAGACATAACCATTTGTATATACTTACTCTTTTTCCCTGTAAGCTCTTCTCCGTAAGTATCACTTTTTGGGTCTGTATCAATATATGTATAATCTATTTTTTCATCTAAATCTATTCCTTGACTTTTTAGCTCCTGAGCTTGAAACTCATTTATTGTTTCTGATCTTTGTGATTCAGGGCCATTGTCACTTAATATACTAGCCTGTCTGTCAGTAGTTGCAGCAGCAGTAGCTACCGCATCTTTGAGTAATACGTTTAATTGTGGGTTATTTCTCATGTCATCAGTAACAACACCAAGCATTTTACCAAAATTATCCATTTTCTCAAAAATCTGACCCAATGGAGTATCTTTACCAATAACTGCTTCAGTTTCTTTTGCTAAGTCTAATTTTTCTGCAGTTTGATTTCTTTTGTTATTAAAAGCTAAAACGCTCATATCCCTAACACCATCATAAGGCTGAGGTTTTCCATCAGCATCTAAATCTAAAACCCTAGTTTTAGTTCTTTCGTCAATTTTTGTTTTGAAAAAAGTTATTTTACCCATTCCATTTTCTCCAAATGTCATTTCAGTAAAATCAGGATTACCCATTCTATCGTGTAAATCTTGAAGTGATTGGTCTACACCACCTGAAGTTGGGGGAACAAAAATTGGATTTCCATTGTTGTCTAATTTCTTATCTCCGTTTTCATCTACTTCGTAGTATCCCTTAAGTCTTTTTATATAGTTTTCTTTTTCTTTAGCGTAGCCATTTATTTGCTGCGCAAGTATATCAAAAGATTGTTTTCCGTTTTCTTGAAATATTAAATTATCTTCAGCCTTTATCACTCCTGCTTGAACCAACCCCATGTTTCCATATAATCGGTCTTTGTAATCTGATAATGCTTTTATTGCTAAATCTCTACTAGTTTTATCACTAGGAAGATTTTCCATTGTCTTTAACTCAGCATCTCTATATTGTTTAGCTGTATCTGTTTTTAATTTAAGGCGCTGTGTATCGATGTTTTTTTTCCAGGTTTGTACACCTTGGATTCCTCTATCAATACCTTCTAGTAGTGTCTTTTTAGTACCTACCCCTGTATTGCCTTGTTCTATCGAAAACTTTGCTGCGTCTAATGCGTTACCCATATCTTAATTATTAGCGTGTTGCTTTTTCAGGATCAAATATACTACTCATCATATCCGAAAATCTTCCTTGCGTTCCAAATCCATCAACTATTTTCATAAAATCGCTAACAGAATTTTCCTCTTCCTCCTTTTTCTTTCTCATGATTTCCTGCATTTCAGGACTATTCATTATCGCATTGAGGTCAAATGTTCCTCCCCCTATTGAAAGTGTTTTTACACCTGCAGGTGAGTCAGGGTCTACAACATTATTAGTTGTTGTTGTTGTGCTTACGCTAGGTGTTGTTGTTGTGCTTACGCTAGGTAATGCTCCACTATCTATTATACCTTTTAACCCTTTTCTATCTAATCCAAGACCTTCAATCTGTTTTAAGGCTGCTGCCCTGTCCATTCCTGTTTTTTTAGATAATGCATCTGCTGCTTGACCCATTTTATTTTTCATACCACCTAAACCTCCAAACGCAGTAACTCCTGCACTTAAGGCGCTTACTCCTGCATCTATAAATGCTCCTGTAGCTTGTCCTGATAATTGGTCTGCTTGTTGGGTTAAAGCATCTGCTTTTACTCCTGCTGCCGCTGCTCTATCATCAAATAAACCTGCTATTTCTGAAGCATCTTTTTCAGAAGCCTCAGCACGTTTCATGTCTATATCTAGTTTTTGTTCAGCATATTTGTCAGCAATAGCACCTGAAGTAGCATCTTGAACTTGCTTTACTTTACCTGCAGTTGCAGAAACACCTCTTTGGTCTCCTTCTTGAGCAGCCTCTAATATTTGAGAACCTTGTTGATTTGCTAATTGTAGTTGTTTGTCGTAAACATCAGTTGTAGCTCTAACAGCATCATAAAAATTAGCCTCTAATCTTGCGACAGATTGTTTTTCTAATTCTTCTTGTTGTATTCTAAATCTACCAGCTGCTCTTGCTGCATCCGCAGCTGCATCTCTTGCAAGAAAGCCTTTTGCAGCACTACCACCTACCGCTATTGTTGCTGCTGCTATTGTTGTAAATGCCGCCATATTATAATCGTTTTATCATTTCTTTATTATAACTGTCACCTTCAATATATCCATTATCTTTATAATGTTCTATTAAAGAATCAGACTTTATTAAAGCATATGCGTATGTACAGTCTGACAGTTTTAAAGTATGCGTTAATATTTTTACAAGCTCAATTAAAGCTTCTTTTCTTTTCTTCTTGTTTTTATACTCAAAATTAGATATTATCCAATCACACCAACCTACCTTAGAGTTAGTCATGTATATGTATCCTGCACATACAGGTATATCATTGTCATATACAATAAACCCACCTTCACCATTATCAGGTAAAAAATCTTTTGGAGGTGCTGTCCATCTCCAATCTTTCCACCATTTAACTAAAATAGAATCGTAGTCTAAAGAATTTAATTTTCTAATATTGAATTTCATTAACGCAAAGATACAAAATCTAAGGAAAACTTTTAAAGACATCTGAATCTACAGTAAATAATTCAACAGCTGTCTTACTATTGTTTGTTAATTTAAACTCCATAAAGTATCCTGTTGCTCCATAAGACTCGGCAACACTATCTTTAGTTGTAAATATGTATGACCCTAAAGGAACTGTCTGTCCGACTGGTTGAAGGTCAACTGCATCAACTTCAATTTTTTTTCTATCAGTACTAATACCTGTTATTGGGCCAATTTTTTTAATTATACCACCTAGTGGTTCTCTGTAAAAAACAGAGTCTCCATAATTAATAATATTGCTTATTGAAATATTAAACTCTATTTGGATTAAACCTGGTGAAGCACCTGTTGATGAAGCAAATCCACCAATACCTTGTGTTGATCTTTGAGCAAAATCTTGACTACCTCCAATTCTTCTTACAAAAGCAAACCAAGCTCCTTCTTTCTGCTCAAAATAAGTCTCATCCATAAATCCACTTCCTAGGTCTGTTGCTAAAGAACAATCCCAAGAATCATCACTTTCAAGCTCAATGGTTTTAAACACTTTAACAGTTGTAGGCTCTTGATTAAATACACCTGTAATTGTAGAATTATAGTCTACTCCGTAATACCTGTTTCTAATTTCATTGGTATTATGTCTGTATAAACTACCTCCTTTAAAAGTATATAAATACTGATTCATTCCTAAAATAAAATCAGGCATATAACTGTAAAAAGAAGGCCATCCTTTTACTGACTCACTAAATGTTAAAGTATAATTAAGGTTTGGTGCTGCTGCCATATATCTTTTTTTTTAAGGGCCTAAGTGCAGGTTTGTATACTGCTTACAACCCCTTGTGTAACTGTAATTACTTGATTATTATCCATTATATAGTTTTGGTCTGAAGCTCTATTTACTCCATCCTGGTCTAAAAACACAGGGTTATTTAATATAGGGAAAGCATTTCCTGCATTTAAAAATCTACCAAAATATAAGGTGGTATCTGTAGCCTGACAAGTATTACCTGCGCCTAATGCTTTAGCTTGAAAAGAAGGCAATGCTGTAGGACATTGAACAGCTATATCCCAACCTGTTCCACTACAAGGCCCTAAAACCTGTATTGTTACAAGAGCTGGTAATGCATTTGGTTTTGGAACTATTAATAAATTATTTTGATTTTGACCAAACCTAATATCGTCTCCTGTATTTATAGTAATACTTTGTGGTGATGGAGTACCATCTAACCATCCTGAATTATCATAACCATTTTTGAAAACATAATTAAGTGTGCTTGGCGTTGAAGGAACACAATTGTCATTGGGGTCTCCTAATATAGTAAAGGCATCTGCAACACCACTTGTTGATTGTAAGTTACCGTCATTTGGACTTGACAACCTATTATAATAAACACCATCGTATAAAACTCTTATTCCGTCAGGATAACTTTTAGGATCAAAATAAATAGATATAGCTCCTGTATCGGCTGATGTACTTCCTGCTGTAATCTCTAATTGATATATACCCTCGTTTCCTCCTGGAGGATTTAAAGTTCCACCACATGGTATACCGCATTCTTCACATATTGTAAGTGGCCCTAAAAGTCCATTTACTTGATTTCTATATTCATTATTATATTGATAATATCCATCTGGTGATACAGTTGTTAAGTGTATATCATCGTATACTCTAGTTGCAGTTGCAAAACTTGATGAGTCTATAAATTTATTTACTATACTTGGCATAATTTAATTTTAAGGTGTTGGTGGTTCATCACATTCACAACATGCTTCTGTTGGGCTTGCCACATCATAGCAAAACTGCAATGGCGTTGGCTCTCTTAAATCCCAAACTAGATATATGTAACTTGCTTGATTGCTATATGTAAAGCTAGCTTGATATTCAGGGAACGAACCTGTTGTTGGACTTGCTGTATTTAATAATGGAAGCAATGTTGCTAAGTCAGCTTCGTTATAATTTGTATTACTTACTAAATACTTAAACTTATCTTGACCTGAAACAAACTCAAATGTTTGTCCTGCATTTTGTCTGTTTTTCATTGTCACTACAGAACCTAAAGCAGGTAGTGTACCAACTGATGAACTTCCTGTTGTTTCATTAAATAAGCTAACAGCATCATCATCAAGTGTTACCTGATTTGTACTATATGGACTTACATCAGTTCCTAAAGCCCATCTATATCTACATGTGGTTGTAAGGTCTGCATCTCCTGCAAAATTAATAACAATCTCTTTTACAGTTAATTCTTCTGCAACAGGACAATTAAAATCTATTTCATATGTAACAGGGTAAACTCCAGGAGTTAATTTAACGCTTGCGTTTGTTGGAAAGTTAGATAGTTTGTCAAAAGTTACAAACCCATTTCCTGTTACAGTTTGACTAACTACAGTCACACCATCTAATTCTACCTCAATATCTAATGGGTTGTTTGTTTCGTAATCAAATTTAACCGTTCCAATTACTGTACCTAAATCAACCTCTAAGTTATAAATATCTTTAGAATTACTAATTAACAAAGTATATCCACATTCTCTTACAGTTGGGGGTTGAGGTATTTTTCTTGTGTTAGAACTTAATACAAACTCATTCATATATGGATCAAATCCACCTAATTTTTGAGTCTGAAAAGCATCAACAAACAAATCCCTAAACCATGACCTCATACCAACTTCAGATATAACACCTAGTCTTCCACCTGTATCTCCTCTAGTTCCTGCACCCTTTAATTGAATAACAGAACTTCTTTTTGCATCAGTAAAAAAGACATCTTGTCCATAAACTGAAAAGCTTTCAGGGTTGTTACTTATTCCATACTCTTCTACTCTAGCTAACTGTGTTCCTAAAACTTCAGGTACTGAAGTAATAGCTCCTCCTGCAGCTGCATCAGATAGTAAGTTTTTTCCTACAAGTAAAGAAGATATTTTGTCTTCCTGTAAGATTAATATATCTGTTTGTCTTGAATGCATTCTTCTTATAGGCCCATAAGATGTTTCAAGTGTTTTAAAATTAGCTAACGCTAAATTAAATTGATTTAACTTATTTAAGTTTGTTTCTTGATTAAACACTCCACTATAAGTTACATCACCAAATCTCTTAGATTCTTTGTATTGTTCTTCAGATACAGAAGTTACTTTATCACCTAAACTTAACGTAGGTTTTATTAAGGCGTCTAAAACAGTATTACTTTCAACACCATTACCAAAAGTAAAGCAATTAAAAAAAGTTAAATCTACAATAGCAGGGTCTGTTAATGTTTGGTTTTGGTCAGCATCTGCATTACCTGATAAATGAAATCCATTTACAATATCAAATGTTTGCTCATTTTCATAGTACAATTCATCATTTGCATCTAAAGGCTCTGTTTCAAATACCATTAAAGAAGTAGCTCTATTTATTATAACTGAAATGTTACCAAAAGAGTTTCTCTTGTTAGGTGAAGAACAATTAGGCGTTCCGTTTCTCCAAGCCATAACTTGTCTACCATCAGCTGGGTCTTCTGCAAAAAACACTACGTTTTGCCCTGCTCCACCAGGAAGCCCTATATTGAAAGCCGGAAAAGGAAATGTTTGCATTGTTTCATCAAATGAAACACTATTAATAGTATCATCTGAACCTGTTGTTGTACCGTTTGTAAAATCTATATTGTCTCCTATAGCCCAAGCATATAAACTATTGTAATCTTGAGAAGCTGTAAATCTTTTTTCATAATCATATGTACGACCACCACATTTACTTCCTCTTCTGTTTCTGTGCGCTCTTAGTTTAATCTTAATAAGACTACCTGCAGGCACATCATAGGGTACATACTCTAATTCACCAGGGTCACCAAAATCAGGATTATCAATAAATGTACCCACCTCTGTAACACAATAGCTTCCTCTACAATCATCTTGTCTATCAATAAAAGCATTGGGTGGATAATTTGCGGCAAACCCATTTGGTTTTAATTGCATATACGTTCCACCTAATTGTCCACATGCAGCACTTCCTTCGATTACTTCTCCATCTGCATTTTTCTCACAAAGAAAATCATCTACCTCTACACCAAAACCTAAAACTTTTGTAGATGCGCAATTTAATACAGCACCATTGGTATCAGATTTTACAAATAAGGTTTCATTATCTTTTACCTTATCTCTGTTGTCTCCTTCAAGCTTAAAGTATATCAAACCTGTTTCTTCTTCTTGAAAAAATATGTTTGAGTAAATAGTTCTGTATAATCCTTTTGATTCTTTTATTACAAACTTATACTTAGTTGCCCAATATGGAGGGTAGTTGTTTAACTCAACTCTAATGTTATTTTTTGATATGGATTTATCACATGGTATAAAAACTGTATTATTTGTATCAACTAAAGCAGTAGTACTTCTTCCATACTCATCCATGTATACAATTCCTATTTCGTAATCTCTATTACTATGCAAGGATTGTTTTGAACTATCTTTAGCGTATAAACCTGTTGCATCTATAGCTCCTAAATACTCATAAGCAAACACGCCTAACGGTGCAGGAGGGTTTACTGTTTGGTCATACTGTTCGAATTTTAAAGCTGGAAAAGTAAAAGAAACTTCATCACTACCTTGTGATGCTTCAATTAATATACCTTGTGGTGTACCTGTTATACCGAATCCCACATACTCCCATTCATTTTTAGTAAGTATACCACAATTAAAAAGGTCAGTTTGACTACTACCTGATGTACAGTTTGATTGACAGACATTAAAACAACTTGAATCAGCTATAGCGACAAAGTCACTAACTGCATTTACAAATTCAGGACTTGTAACTAACGCAAAAACACTTGGATAATCTTGTTGTATATTAAAAAGAAAAGTCCTTTCATATGAGTTTTCAGGTTGTGTTCCATCATCATAAGATGCATCTCCACCAAAAGTATTGCTTTCGTAAGAAAAATCAACACCTATCTGTGAGCCTGCTATTAAATCTAAACCACTAAAATCAATTGTTGTTTTTGCATTGTTTACATTAACACTACTTCCTTCTATTGTATATGTAACAGGTGATAGTGTTCCGTCAATTTCGTCTGCAGTAAGATCTTTTGATATTAAAGATAAGTTGTAATCTAAGTATATTTCCTTACCCTGTGAGTTAACAACATCGTATCCATCAACATAATTACCATACATTAATCTATTACCCATAATTGTTTGAGCCTGAGCCTTTTTAGGCACGTTATCAAACAACCTAAGCAACTGAGCTTCAGGTAAAGTTGTAAATATTTTTTTGTTTGTAAATGGCAATGTTTGAAAGCTATTGTCTTGCCATCCCTCGTTAATTTTATTAAATCTTTCTATAACATTGACAGTTTGACTTGTGCTAAACTTAAATATTACATCTACATCTTTTACATTTTTACCACCTGTATTAAATGTAACATCAGTAGTATTAAACTGATTAAGCATTCCATCATTATCATAGGTGTCATAATTTATTTCAAACGGCCCTGGAGTAAAAGCAACTTGACTAAACGGTGATAAAGCTGAATACTCTCCATCTTCATATTGCCATCTATAAGCAAAGCTTAAAAAAAGTTGCTCCATGTAATTTTCACCACCACCTAATTGATAACTATCTAAAGTTGGAGGGTTTAATGGAGGGGCTAATATAACCCCTATATCTTGCTCTGTAATCTCATCAACTGTTGTAAAGTTGTTTGGCCTTAAGTAAGTTCTATTTACATTTATTTTTCTAGGAGGATTTATGTTGTCTGTAAAAAACAATAAATCACCTATTAAATTAACTCCATTAACTAAATAATCTTCATCAAAATTTAATATAGACGTAGATATTACATGATAAAATAAAACAAACGTCCTAGTATTATATGATACTATCAAATCTACTTTTCCTGTGGATGACAAAGTATTTGACTTGTCGTGTACAAACCAATAAATGGTTTCGTTTGCACCATCTTCATAAGCACCAATACATCTAGCGTTAAGACTTAATGGTTGATTTAAAAATTCTAACTCAACTACTAAATCATTTCCTTTTGAGTTTTCTACAGCACCTATTTCAGTACCTTCTGTAGAACCCAATCTTACATTTAATGCATCTATGTACTCGCCTTGAGGAACTAGTCGTTCATCAATGCTTTTATTCATTCTACCTGCAACAAAGTTCTTTTGAATCTTAGCCATATTATTTTATCCACTTGTTTTGTCCCCTTAGATTCATTAATAATCTCCCTGGATGTATATTGCTCAATCTTAATTTTGCGTTCCTTAGAAGGGCTGATTTTTCCTTTCTAGCTCTATTTATGATATACTCTTGTATTCCATATTTACTTGAAAGAATAACAAATTTCATATATGAATAAATAAACTCTTCAAAAAGCTTGTTAACGCTTATCTCTGAGTCAACTCCATTTTCCATACCATCTGATACATATTCTAATACACAAAGCTCACCTGCCATGTCAGAACTAAAGTTTATTACTCCTGACTTTTTGTTTATTTTAAAAGTAGGATTTGCATTTGCTGTTTCTGTATTCAATCCATATCTTGCACCTACAGGATACTCAAAATACCAAAGGCCATTATAAAAATATCCCTCTTGTCCATTGTATTGACTTTGTTCGTTTAAGTAAATACTTTTCTTACCACCTGTAATTCTTTGTAAGTCTACAGTTGAAGTAGATGGTTTTAGTATTTTACCTTCATGGTCAAACAGTATTCTACAATTATTATCTTGTAAATATGCATCACTCCAATTTGTTTGTATATTTTCAGTTAGTGGTAGTAATGTTCCGTTTTTGTATAAAGAAATTCTTACCCAATTTACATAGTCATGTGGCAATACATATCTTAATGTATCACAAACTTCTAATTCTAAGATTTTAATTTCTTTCATTGAATCGTAGTTCAACTCCTGAATAGCTCTTTTAGCATGAAATATAATATTAAATCTTTCAACATTATTTATCAACTTGTCATTTCCAACATACATTAAAATAAAATTATTTACAATGTCATTTAATGATACATATTGATATGAACCCCAATTTTCATCTAATGTGTTTGGGTTTCCTGTATTTTCGTAATACTGATATTCTGTTATATATGCCATAATTTATCCTTCTTGTTGGTCTGATTCTTTTTCTTCCATTTTTCCAAATTGTGCTAATGCTGTTTCTCTTATAGATACTCCTGCGTACTGAAGAATTTTATTAACTAAATTAGTCTGGTCAGAATCAGGCAATTCAAAATCTTGATAATCAGGAGCTGTTTCATCAAAACTAGGTTCTCCTCCTGTAATAATATTAAAATATGTCCAATTAGGATCTTTAGGGTATCTTATATATTGACCTATAATTGTTCCTTCTGTTGTTAAGGTATTTGGATATACAGTAATGGTATTTCCATAAACAGTACTATTTGCTCCACCTAAAACATAGGCTGGGAATGTTAAATTCGGTTGAGTTAAAGGTGATGAGTTCAAATAAAATATTTTGTTTTGAGAAACTCTTTCAACTTCAGTTATTTTTGATGTACTTAAAATAGCATAACCTTGATTTAGAACAATACCTATATTTGAAGATATTGTTAATTGAGTAGTACTGTCTACACTAACAACAAAAGCACTATCACCTGTAACAATTACTGAAGGGTCAAGAGGGTTTGTAACACTCACAACCAACATTCCTGGCTGAACACCATCAGCTATAAAGTCTGCATTTTGGTCTACTATTCTATTTAGAGAAACTACTGTAACTGCACCTTGCGTAATAAACAATGGATAGTAATTTATCTTATTCATTAAATAATAATCTTCAGGCATCTCGTAGGTATTTAGCCCACTTGTCACTAAAGATTTAGTAGATGAAAAACTATCAACAACTTCTTCTATTCCTTTTAAAATATCTGCGTACCCTGATCCTGAAACTCTAGCATTTTGTTTTACTATCTGTGAATTATATTGATAAAAATAATCTTCAAAAATATCTAATTGCGCTTGCTTTGCATATAAGTTAAAATCATTAGGTGTTATATAACCGTAATTATTTTTATTTGCGATAGAAAGGACGGTAGCTCTTACTGTATTTATCATACCTATTAATCTTTTCACAAAGATACAAAAAAAGGAGCTTCATTTTTTGTGAAGCCCCTTTCAGGTAAAAGCCTGTTTTTTTATATTGGTTATAGCTTGTCTTCCAATATTCTCATTACCTCTAGCCCTTCATCACTCTGAAGAAATGATGCTAGTATAAATAAAGGGTCTTCACCGTAGGGAACTGTAAGTAATTTTTTCTTATTTCCCTTTAAGTTGTAATAAACATCCTTTTTATTCTTTAAAACTAATAAACCTTCACTAAAAAATCTAGCACATTTATTTTGAAGTTTTAATAAAGGATCATTTAAAGCCTCCATAAAGTCTTCAGGATATCTTCCTGCAAACATTCTAACATCTCTTTTTAATTCAGCAGATGTTAAATTATCAACTCTAAGTCCCACTACAATTCGTGCAACTGTTTCTAGCATTTCAATATCTAAATCTTTAGCTAAAACTTGAGCCTCTAATGCCACATCTAAGAAATCAACATCTAAACTAGCGTCTCTTTCTTTGTCAACTTCAACAAATTCTTTTCCGTTACCTGGATGGTGTGATAAAAATTTTTGTAATATTTGGTTTTGTTTTTCTACTCTTAGAAAGCCATCTTCAAAAATAATTGGCTCTAAAATTACATTACCATCTTGCTCATCTTCAAAAATACTTTTTTGATTTTTAGCATAACGCATAGACCTGTTTACTCCAGTCTCTTCGTCAAAATATAATAATGCACTTCTTCTTGTATTCCTTGATGGAATTGTGTAGCTCAATGGAGCTTTGTCTCTGGTAAGTTTGTAGGTTTTATCTACAAAAGATTGATTCTTTTTTTTCATTTGATTTCGATTTAATTTTAATAAAAGTAATAATTACCCTCGTCATTTCAACGAGGGTAACTACTACATAATTATACTCTTATCTTATTTAAAGATAAAGAAGTTGTTAGCACCTAAAGTACATAAAGCTCTTTCAGATAAGAAGTTTACTTCCATAGCATCTAAGCTAGAAGTAGCTGCTCCACCTGCTGAACCTGTAATCCAAGTTTTGTAACGTCTGTCTTCAGTTTCTGAAGCTCTATAACGAACGTGTAAGAAAGGACGCTTAGCATTCTTTCCTAATACTTGGTCGTATACAGTTGTAGAACCTGCAGGTACTAATACCCCATTGATAGCTCCACCAACGATATCACCACGCATTGTTGGATCGTTAAGATATTTCCAGTCTGTTTTGTAGAAATCATATCCTCTACGGAATCCTGAGAATCCTAAGTTTAGAGCCATTTCTTCGTCATTGTCAAAAAGACCATATGATGTACCACCTGGGTTACCATATGAGTTTTGAGACGCTAACATATCATCAATGTCAAATCCAAACTCTCTGTTTAAGAAAATTACGTTTTCTTCAATAGAACCTTGCTTATCAAGTCTTTGAATAATTGCATCGAAATCTGCAAGAGTTGTTGGGTTACCACCACTCCATACATTTCCACGCTCTTCAATAACATAGAAAAGTCCTTCTGAACCTTTGTTACCTACACCTGAAGCTACACCTTCTACAATTGCTGCTGCACCTGAACCTGCTTCTGCTGGTACTGCTTCAACCATTGCTGTTTCTAAATAGTCTTCAAAACGAAGTCTAGTTTCATGCTCTGATTTCAAATACCATAAGTATCCTGTAGCACCATTTTCAGTTGTTACTTCAATCCATCCAATCTGAGCCATGTCAGAACCACTTACTGCGTAGTGATCTTTGATGATGATTGGTGAATTTTGGAAAATACTGTCATCAGCTTCTAACTGTCCTTGCATTCCAATAGCTCCTTTTTGAAACTCAGAACCATAAATGAATAAAGAACATTTTACTGCTGCTGCCATTGATTGACCTGCTAGCTCATAGTAAGCTACGTCAATTGTTCCTGCTGCAGTATCTACCGCTGTTACAATTGCTTTGTTGCTATTAGTTGAACCAATTGAACTATCAGATAGCATAATTGTTTGACCAACACGAATTGCAATAGAACCTGCACCAGGTACTAATACATCGTTAATTGTCAATGTAGCTACACCAAGTCCTGCCGCTGCTGCTGATGTTACATCTGTATATTTAGTGTGTAGTCTTCCTTGCTCAGCCCATTTGATAAGGTCAGAGTTAGAAGGCATTTCAGCGCCTACCATTCTTAAGAATGATGCTACTGTACGATTACCGTAACGTTCGAATTCTTTCTCGTAAGTATCTGGAAGATATTGGTTTAAGAAATCAAAGTTAGTAATGTAGTTTGTCTGTAATAAAACCTGTTCTGAACTTGGTTGTAAGTCAAACCCAGGTACTGCATCTACTGCCATAATAATAATTTTTAAATTTTTAACTTATTTTTTTTTACTTCTAATTTTCAACCCTCTGCCGCTTGCGTCTGAAACTTGTCTAGCTTTAAAACCTGTATCTCCAATTGATTGAGGAGTTTGCCTAATTGACATATTGACGTTTTTACTTTTTTTAGTAACGTCACCAATCGCATCTGCTTTTCCCTGCTCATAAAAATAATTAGCAAATCGCTGAGGATCCATAGCAGCACTTAGCGCTCTATGCCATCCTTTAGCATCATTTATTAAACCATCATCGCCAACATATTTACTGACTAGATTGTTTAAATCACTTTGCTTAGACTTCATCTCATTAACGTCACCATAAGAATATTTTACTTTTTTGTCTCCTACTTCGAACTCAAAACCTTTGAATTCAGGATTAAAAACTTCATTAGTTCGTTTAACAAAAAACTCATTCTTCTTATCATTGACTTCTTTAGCTGATTGAGAATTTTTAATATAACTCTTATAAGCTTCGATTTCCTTAATTTGTTCTTCTGAAATAGAATTCCCACTTGACTCAAGAGGAGTTCTGTATTTTTCTTTTAACTCATTAAGATATGTCTTAGCTTTTGAAAGTTCTCTTTTTTTAGCAATGTTCTTTTTCTTTATATCTTTTTCATCGTCAATGTCTTCATCAAAAGAAAACTTTTCCTCCATTAAATAATGGATGTCTTCTTTGTCTAAGTCTGATTCTGTTAAAGAATAGTACTCTGCTAATACTTGATCGTCATCTAAGTCATCGTAATTTTTATTTACTTTTACGAAATCTTCAAATCCACGACCTGTATTCTTTTTATAATCTAAATACTTAGATACTTCTTCAGGTAAATCATTCGATTGTTCTCTTTCAACAAACAAATCATCAACTGAAGATATATCTTTATTATATCTATTTTTAATATATGAAAGAACGTCTTCGTCTTTTATAGTTGGACTTTCAACTGCCGAATCTTCGGCTACTTGTTCTACAGGTTGTTTTTCAACAACATCAGTAGATTTATCGTTGTTTTCTTGTTCGTGTTTTTTTAGTAGATTTTCTTCTACTTCCTGTGTAGATTTTTCTGGCACAGAGTCTAGTGATTTTACTTTAATTTCCATTTGATTTAATTTTTACAAAGTTACTATATAATTATAATTGATTTTCAAGCTTATCTTGGCTCAAATTCAGCAAGGTCAAACCCATCTAAACTATCTTCATTGGATTCAAAACTAACTGATGGTAAATTGTTTTTTCTTTGTTCTATAAGTTTTGATTGTTCTGTATTCGCTTGAGATATTCTAGCAGACTTAGCATTCTCTCTTTCATCTTCTCTTTTTTTCAAACCTTCTTGCTCCATTTTTTTCAAATCGATATCCACTCCTTTTAATTTCATTTGAAGTGAAAACTCAAGATTCATAAGCTCAGCCTTTATTGAGGCTTCACCTTGCATTTTTTTAACTGCAAATTCAGCTTTAGCTTGTTCTAGCTGTATAGCCGCTTGATTCTCCATTTGGAATTGCTGCATCTTAGATTGTGCAGCCATTTGCTGTGACTGCTGATTTATTTGAGCTTGCTGTTGAGCAGCAGCAGCTTTTTCTTTTTGAACCCTATCCTGCTTTGCTACTCTTTTTAATTTAAGTATTTGATTAGCTAACTTTAAGTTTCTTATCTCACGTATATCAATAGCGTCTTCTAAGTTTATAGAATCTCTCTGCAATGCCATTTGAATGTTTTGTTCAAGCATTTTTCTTTCTTCTTCATCAGGCTCAATTTCTATAAATATTCCAAAGTCACTCAAATATAATTTACTTATTTCTTCAAGTAATCCAACATTAAATTTTCCAATTTGATTAACAAATTCTTCTCTAAATTCTGAATACTCTATTACATCAGCAATTCTACTAGATAATGCTGTACAAAGCCTTTGACTCATTTGAAGACCTGCGTCTAAAATATGTCTTGTAGCTGTATTACTACTTAATGCAGCTAGTTTTTGTAATCCCACTAAAGAATATGAATCAGGAGTTGAGCCATCTCTTGCCTCGTTTAATCCAGTTACATCTCTTAGCATTTGCATATAATGATTATATGAACCAACTAAGCTTTGTATTTTACCTTGTCCTGAATTACTATTTAATTGTTGAATTGGTACTTTTGCTTGATTGTAATCTCCATCTTGAGTATAGCTTCTACCAATAACAGAACCTGTTTGAAAAAACATTCGTAATGCATCTTCAGGATTATAGGCTTGGCCTGTTCCTAGGTCTACTTCATTTAATCCATCAGCATCTATAAACACACCATCAGGTACTACTCTAGATATTACTTGTTGTAATTTTAAATGTGTTATTTGAATTAAATCAGCAAACGTAATCATACGTCTTGTTAAAGATTCAAAAACACCTTTATACATTCTAGGTGCGCATGCTATATATTCAGGATAAACTTCTTGAGATGCAGACTGTGGTCTAGCCATGTTTTCAGCCATTCTCCACTTTAATAAAATGTTTGTTCCCATTACCATTACACCCTCATACCAAACATCTATAGTCTTAGAAACTTTTTTAAAGTTTCCTTCTTCCTGCATTTCCTGAGTAGGGTCAAACGTATCTTCTTTTTCTATTACTTTTTCTGCTCCTACTGAATTTACTTTTTTCTTGTAAGTGAATGTGTGAGTTGTTTTATAATTAAAAAACAAAACAGTAGCACTATCCTTACTAAACAAACTATTATTATAATACTGAGCTGTATTATTGTAATCATACCAACTTTGACTATACTTAGATATTTCATCCATATCCTGTCTTGTCAAACTAGTATCTATCTTTTTTAATTCAGTTATTGGTAATGTTTTAATTTCACCCCAATAAAAACAATCTTCAAAATGAGGATCTTCCGTATAACTATAAACAACATTAGCAGGGTCTACATATTCAATTGAAATACCTGCTCCTGGCTTAAATGTATTTTTACACATTGAAACACCTAATACAGTTTGATCGTAGTACAACTGTTTTTGTATTTCGTAATATCTATTTTCAGAAAGTAATGTATTTATTGCTTCTTCTTCTGCTATTTCAATTGAAGGTTTATACTTCAACTGCATATGTAATGCTAATTCTTCTGAAGTATTAGGAACATCTTCTTCTGACGTAGCAAATGTATTTATTCCCATTTGCTGCTGTACCTGTTTCATAACAGGTTTTGCTAGCATATCTTTTTCTAAATTTACTTGGTATTCACTTCTTTTATCTAAAGACATTCCGTCTTGAGCATAAGCTTTTATCTTGAATACTCTATCAGCCATTCCATTTACAACAATGTCTACAAATTTTGGAATAATAGGCACAGGAGTCCAGTCAAGATTAAGATAACTTAAATCGCCATCTATAGCAAGTTCGTTCTTGTATTTTTGTATTGACTGCTCACCACGAGCATATAGTCTCAATCTATGGAAGTCTGCCCATTGATTGTAGAATCTACTTTGTCCACCATCTTTTCTGAACCATTCATATTGAATAGCTTGTCCTATTTGTAATCCAAACTCAAAGGAATCCTTTTCTTTGTCTGAAACAAATTGACTAGGAAAACCTGTGGGATTTAACGTGATTTTTACATCCTCCATTTATTGTATAATTTGGCTATAACTTCCCTTATTGTCGTATCTTGCAAAGTTAAGTTTTATTTTTGATTTCTTTTTAATGGGCTGATAAAGGTTCTTTTGCGTTGCCATAATAGCTAAGCCAGAACTTATTGACGCATCAAACTTAGTTCTGTTGTTAATGTTAAACCTTGCCCAGTCTTCTAACGTTCTAATAAAATACATAGAACCTATTAAATCTGGTTCCCTAAATGTGCCTGACATATCAAAACCTACGTGCTTTTCTATATACGACTCTATAGCTGCTGCGTGTGCTTGTTTTACGTCTTCTGAACTGTTAGGTATTCCTCCTAATTCTTTTTCTGTTTTTGATAATTTAGTATAAATTTTATCAGGCCTGTTCATACTAAAGCCTCTGTATCCTCTATTTTTAAAATGATATAATAAACGAGGTTTATTATTTTCTATTAAAATTGGCATTCCATAAAATACGCAAGCCATAAGAACATCTTCAAAAAATATTTCTGCAGTTTGAGGCCTAGCAATGTATTCTAAAAAAAACTCACTAGTTGGGCCTTCATCCATATGAAACTTAGTCATTCCATGCAAAGCTCCGTTAGAACCACCACCACCTACTGTTCCTGATATATCGTAGCTATCACAACCAAACGCTCCCATATGGTCATTGCTTGGATATTTAACTCCGTTTTTATAATAATATTTGTTTTGTAATTGCTTGTTAGGAGTCCAAGAAACATAAAATCTACCTCTATCATTTGGTGAAAAAATAACTTCTGTATCTTGAACGCCATTTTTCCAACTAAAAGAACCTCTCGTAACAAACCTATCTTTTATTAAAGAATCATTGTAATCTATCTGCTGATAAATTTTTTGTAAATTAAATAATGATTGCTTGCTTTCATCTCTAAATGCATGAGACTCTGTTCTAGGAAATTGTCTATAATATTCGTTTAATCCATCAGGATCAGACTTTAAACCTTCTACTTCATTATTCCAATGATTGATGACACCCTCATCTATTACGTCTCCAAATGGCCCTTCTAAATCTTCTTTCGGCTCATCAAATACAGGATACCCATAAACATCTATAAATCCTTCATAATTCCATTCCATAGGGATGAAAAGTGAATATAGTCCACTTTTGGTTTGACCATTCTTGTTTCGTTTTCCCACATCGGAATCTGTATATAATTTTTTAAAGTTACCTCCACCTTTTTCTAATGAATTAGATGTACTTCCCATCATACATTTTCCGATAATTCTAGAACCTAATCTTAAACAAGTTTTTGTAACCCTCCAATTATTTAATATGTTGTCAGGTCTTTCCCATTTCCCACTTTCATCGTGAGCAAGTATTTTTAATTTTTCTCCATCGTAGGAGTTGTCCCCTGTGTTTTTCCAGTCAATCGTGGTGTCAAGACCTTCGAGTTCCTCAACGGCTTGATTTGCATCAAGTTTCTTTCTGGTGAGTTTTGAGGCAGGGACTCTATAGGCAAGCTCCGTCTTCGGCCTGTCCATACCGTCCTGGATGGGCTTGAAGAAGAAGGGATAGTTAAGTGATATGGGAACGACCTTATCGGTGAACATCTTCTTAGCATCCGACCCTGTCTTTGACAATATGCCAAAACGTGAGTCACGTGAGGTGGTTGCTGCATGCACGAGTTCTGATGAGGACATAAACGAAAAGCCTGAACGCCTGTTTTTAAGATAGCACATTCCGTATGAACGAATGTCTGCTTTGCATGCCTCCCAAAATAAATAGAATAATCTATTGGACTCTCTAAAGTTTGGCTGCCCAACATCAATTTTGGTCCAGCACAAGTACATGTAATGAGAGCCAGTAATATAAGTAGGAACGTTTTTGTTATTAAACCAAAAACCTTTTTCACGCCTTTCAAATTCTTTGTCAATATAGTCATACCATTTTTCTTTAAAAGTATCAGGATATTTATCCCAATCAAATACATTCTTTATTTTACTTAATTCTTTAGGATATTCTAATTTATCCCAATAATTATTTTTAAAACTATGAACATCTTTTACTTCTGGTAAGGCTATTCGTAATTTTTGTATTTCATATACATCACCAATTGTGCCGTCTTTTGAAATAATAACAATGTCATATTCTTTATTATATCCATACTTCCATGATTTCTTTTTATTGCAAGAATTCAATACCTTTTCAGGCACAACATTTTCAAGTATTTTATATAAAGTTTGTGTATACATTATTTTGACCTACCTTCTGCAAAGCCTTTAAATTGCGCTGCTTTTGTTTCTAAGTTATCTGTATTAATCATACTATTTTCTTCTTCAATCTTAGATAAAATTTCAAAAGCGTCAAATATAGCTAGCTTCTTAGAAGCTGCTGCATTCTTTAATCTATCTGCTGCAATATCAGGAGCTAATCCATCTAGGTCTTTTTTTAATATACCTTCGTTAGCGACTTTTATAAGCTCTTTTACAGCTTTTTTTCCTGCTTTAATTATTTCTAATTTTAATTCTATATTATTCATGAAACCATTGTTATGTTATTAGTAAACATTCTGTATAATTTTTCACCGTCTAAATTATACTCATATTCGCTATCAGGTTGAAAATAAACTTTATCACCTACATTAACTCCTTTTTCTATTAAAGAATCATTAGTATATTTAATTAAACCTGCTAAAGGTTCTTCGTCTTGATGTGTTTTAAGGTAATTGTTTTTTTTAGGTAAAGGTTTTACCATGCAGTATTTTGAGTGGCATGACCAAGTGTCTTTACTTTTAAACATAAAAAATTGATCGAAATCAATAAAAAACAAATTATCTTTAAAAAAACTCTTTCCACTTCTCTCTACTCCTTTCATGTCATTATAATATTTAAAAACATTATGATGAACTAAAAGTGTGTCTCCTATTTTAATAGGGCCTGAATAGTTTATTGGTGTTTCAACAACTATTGCATATCTATTTGATACGGTATGATCTTCTTTTGATGTGCTTGTTATAAAATTAACATTTCCAATCTTTTTAGTATTATCATACCTTTTGTCATTGCTTGGTTTTACAATGAAATAAAAAGGTGATTTCATTCAAAATTTATATTATATTCGATTGATATTGGCATATTTGAATTAAACTCTTTCCAAAGAAATATTTCTCCTTGTTTGTTTTCAATCCATATTTTTATTGAATCATTTTCAGATACATGTTTTATTAAATGTATAATATAATTTGCATTTAAAATTTCTTGATTTACAATATAGTGCATTGCACTCGATTTATAGTCTGCTCCGACTGATATTTTTCTTATATCCATTTTATTTTATTTAAGGTGGAAAACAGTATCCTAAATCTTGCACAAAATAATTGCCTGCCTTAAGATCAAAACGAACCTCTATCCATTGGCTAAAACAATAAGTAGTATAATAGAATCCTGCAGATACTTTACAATTTATTCCAGAGTTATTACTACAAATTGTATTTCCAATTTGAATACAGTTACTATTACTTCCAAAGTAATATAATGTTAAAGTAGGTTTTGTTCCACAAGATTTACTATTAAAGCTTCTTTCAGGCCCATAAGCATCAAAAGCTCTCCATACTATTTGATTTCCGTAATTTCTAAAATTTAGTAAATTATCTTTATTACCTGCATACAGAGGATCAAACTGAGCTGAATCCGCAAATTTAAAAAGGTCTGCAAGATTGTCGTAGTTCCCCACAGCAGTCTTTACATCAGACATATCAAATGTGGTTGTATTAGGTACAGCCATTACTTTTCAAGTTTTGCTAAACGAGATTCTAGCTCTGAAATTTTAGCTATTAATAAATCTACGTATTTAACTGATTTAAAACCGTCTTCATCTTGACTAACAAACTCAGGATGAGATTTTTCTAAATCTTGAGCTATAACACCTGTTCTATAATCTCCTTCTTCTTCTTTCATTTCAAAAGACTTCCAATCAACATCTATTTTTGTTGGTTCTAAATCTTTTATTTTTGTTTTTAAACGCTCATCAGAAGACAATATAAAGTTAGTAGCTCTAACTGTAGAGGTAAATCTACCTGTACCTGTTACATCAAAATTGTAAGAAGCAGTCCCTGCTCCAACTTTTACCCTATTATTACCATCAAGGTTTAAAGTTGTATTTCCTGAATTATAAAAAGTAATGTCAGTTGAATCGCCAGAGATGTATGCTTCACCACCAAGTCCATCAATATCTCCTAGTTCAAATTCCCCTGTAGAAGGGTCTAGAGTGAAACCTCGGTCACCTGAATCAGAAAATTCAACATCTCCATTTACGACAAATTTAGAGCCAGGTGTCAAAGTACCTACGCCCACATTTCCATTATAACGAATGGTCATACGGTCTTGAGGAGAACTACCTGAATTAGTCGCTGCAGTTCCAAATCTTAAATTACCTCCACCGCCTGAACCTGAACCTGCGGAATTTTGATTTACAGTCCTTATATATGCATTTGCATAACCAGTAGTAGAGTCATCTTTGTGAGCAAACTGAACTCTTCCAATCTCTTGACCTGCTGATACAGTTCCATCCATGCACATTAACTGCAACACACCTGGTGCGCTATTTACCGTAGGTTCAACTGGTGTAGCAACAATAAGATTAGGGGTTAATCCAAAATTAGGCGCTGCATACAATGGAGACCCTATAGCTGCAGTTGTACCAATTTTTAATGTAGTAGAAACTTCTGCTGATGTTAATAATTGTATAGCCATTATTTATTTTATATATTATATAGGCACACTACATTACATAGTGTGCCTATAAAAAAGTTTATCCTACATATGTAAGAAGCACTATGTAACTTCCATCTGCAACTGTACCTGCAAAAGCAATGGTTAAATCAGCACCACTTCTAGTTGTTTCAGCAAATACTGTATTTCCAGCTGAAGACATAACTTCAACTTTTACATCTAAAGCATCATTTACTCCACCTCCAAATACAGCTGAATTTGAAACATCTACAGCAAATTTAGTTACTCCACCTGATACAGTTCTTGTTACTGCTGCTGAAGCACTAGTTAATGTAAGTCTTTTTCCTAATGCACCTGTAACTACAGAGTTTAATGCATATCTACCATCTAAATCTACAGTTAAAGCACTTAAGCCTTGTCTTGATGCTGTAATAATACCGTTACCAGTATTAAAAGATAGCGCACTTAAGTAGTTATTGCTACCTGTAGAAGGAGTTACCCAAGAACCATCCCCTCTAAGGAATGTAGTAGAACTACCTCCTGAAGGAACGTGACCTACATCACTACCTCCATCATATGCCATTGACTGTACTTTAACAGCACCTGTAGTTGGATTAACCACAATTGGCGTTCCTGAAGAAGTCCCTGGACTTACTTCATCTACACTAGTTACAGTTTGAGTATTTGTATTTACCCATGGTACGTTAACTACTAAGTTGTCTCCTGAGTCAACTTGAACCTTATATGTTCTAGATGCAGTAGTACTTGAAGAGTTAGCAGCTGTTAAATTTGTGCCATCTACATTTGCGTTTATAGTATTACCTGATAAACTTAAACCTGTTCCTGCAGCTCTTTGCGTGTTTGTGTTTGTTGGGGTTACCCATGAACCATCACCTCTTAAGAAAGTAGTACTTCCACCCCCTGAAGGAACAATACCTAATGTAGAACCTCCGCCATAAATATCAGAAGAAACCCATCCATTTGATGTTACATTAAAGTGAGCTGAATTAAATCCTGCAATACCTTTTGTTGTAGCTCCATCACTAGAACCTGCTGTTGCAACACCTATGTTGTTTTGAACTACTGTCCAAGCAGCTAATGTTGTTGGAGCATCTGATTCTGCAATAAGTAAATCACCATCTTCAACTGTTTCTCCAAAGAATTGTCCTGCAGTTGTTACTGCATATGTCCAACCTTGTTTAATAGATGAACTTGGATTTGAATCCAAGTCAGGTGAGTTGGTTGCTGCGTTATATCCTCCTTGGAAAATTAAAGCTCCTGAACCTGCTAGTGTAGAATCTACATAGCTTTTAGAAGCTGCTGAACCTGCTGCTGTTGGAGTTACTGGAACACTTAACTGTCCTGTAAAAGAACCTGTACCTGTAACGCTTAAAATACCGCCTGTCATTGTTATATTGTCTCCAACTGTTAAGTCAGAAGTAATTGTAACGTCATTTGGTAATCCAACAAATATTGTCCCTCCTGCTCCTGCAGTTTCAGTAACTTGTATTTCATTAGATGTACCACTAATAGTAATGCTTGTATCAGTTCCTGAACTAGCATCTAATTCTACTTTAGCGGTATTTGCAGCACCTGCTCCAACGTTTAACTGATAAGTTGTGTTTGTATTTGGGTTAGCAGGTAAAGTAAATGTTGTTACTTCATGACCTGTAACGTGTCCTGTAGCATTTGTTGTTACGTCTGTATATGCATCGAATGTCCCTCCAAATGATAAAGAAGCAGTATCTGTAGTTTCTGTATCACCCTGACTTGCGTGAGAAATAGTTACAGAACCACTTGCCCCACCACCTGTTATTGGCGATGTTGTACTTATATTTGTAATATCTCCTTGAGGTGCTAAAGCAATTAAACTTGATACAGCAATTTCTTTTACTGTACTATCTGTTGCATCCTCATATAAAATTCTATCAGCAGCAGCTATAGCTGTTCCATCTGGAGCAGAATCTATAATGTTATTTGCACCTGAATAATCTACAGCTAATGATACTGAACCTGAAGTTCCTCCACCTTGAAGACCTGCTCCTGCAGTTACTGCAGTAATGTCTCCTTGTGGAATAGATGGGAAAGTTACTAAATTACCTGCACCATTAATATACTGAGAACTTGTACCGTTCATTGTTATATCAACGGATGGATTAATTGTAGCAGTTCCTCCAATTCCAGCTGTAAATGCATTACCTGCATGTGTAGCTGCAACAGATGTTACTGTACCATCATATTGATCATTTGTTGTAATTGTAATTGTAGTACCTGAACGTGTTACACTAGCTGTACCACCACCTGTAAATAAAATACTATCAGTACTTGATGGATTAGAAGCCACTAAATTAACTGTAGAAGTTCCATTACCTGAACCTGTAGCAGTTAAATCATAGGTTGTGTTTGTATCAGCAGAAGATTGAAGGGCTACCCAACTTCCTCCTTCACCAACTTTCAGCTTATCGTCTGTGGTGTTGTAATATAACTGACCATCAACAGGAGTTCCTGCAGCTGCGTCATTTATTTCGTTTTGAATTTTTGCATTGAATAACTCATTTTTGTTGAAGTCAATGCTGTTTAAAAAATTAATTGCCATGTTTTTTTTAGTTTAAATAAGCTTTACCTGCAAAGGCTGCTGAAAATGTTAATGTTACGTTGTTACTATCTATATATTCGACTTCGCCATGAATGACAAATTCATTGGTATTTACGACTGATACTGATGGAAACCTAGCTAAATTATGCTGTATATTCCATGTTACAGATGAAACTCCTTGTGTAAAAGTAAAAGTTGAATCAGTATTATCTTGCCAAGACGCTGCTAATGTTCCACCGTCTTGCTGTGTTAATGTTAATGTTTTAGTGGTTGTACCTGATACAGCTGCTGATACTACAGTATCGTTGTAAGCTGTATTCCATTCAGTAGAATTTCCTCCTGAAGCATATACATCACCACTAGTTTCAATATCAGATGTAAACTTTACACGTCCTGTTATATTTTCAATATAAGCATCTGATCCATCATGAAAAATACTAAGCTCATTTCCTGACCCCCACAATGACTTTACATTGTTACCATGGTAAGTAGGCCCATTCATTATTCCACCTGCAACAGGTAAATAAGGGCCTCCTGTAACATAAATGCTTGTGTCTAATGTACCATCTCCTTTTAAAAATTGAGAAGCATTACCACCTATGATTACAAACTCATTTGAAATGTACTTTTTAATTACAGCCATTTATTACCAGTTCTTTTGTACTATATTTACCCATGCATATGAAGTAGCACCATCTTGCATCACCATATCTATATAACTATTGTTACCACTTACTCTATATCTTATTGAACCAACAGTATTTGCAGTTGGTGAAGCGCTAGTGTCAGCGATTTTTATAGCACCAGCTACATCTAATTTTGCTTTTGGACTTGCAACTCCTACTCCAACATCAGCATTTATATCTGTTGTGATTATGCCAGCTGCATCATCAAACAAAAAACTAGTGCCATTATTACCACCAGAGCTTAAAAGTAATCTATCATTAGTAGTATAAATATCATCTTGACTGCCACTTCCATTTAACCTTATATTTCCTTCTACTTCTAATCTTTCAGAAGCTGCTCCACCTGTACCTATTTTTACACTTCCGCCTTTTACAAGAACTGTTCTAGCACTAGTATCATCATAAAGACCTAAAGCAGCTCCATTGCCATCTACATCTCCAATATTTATAACGTTGTTAGCCACTACTACTTCAGCAAATGCAACTCCAAATGAAGCATATCTTCCTAAGTTATAATGATTATCAAAAGCGTATGATGGAGTAACCGTTCCAAGTCCAATTCCTGACCCTCCTTCAAACATTATACTGTTTCCAACAGCTGTATTGCTATTCCATTTAGTAATGTAGTCTTGAGTTCCAGAACCTGTAACTGTACCTCCACCTCCACCACCTGTGGATACTTCGATTACGTTACCACTTGCATCAACACCTAAATTATATGTGGCAGTTCCTGTTATTGTTCCACCTCCATATGATGGTAATTTTAATTCACCATTTTTATTTAAAACTAAGGCATTACTTTTAGTATTAATATCTTGTCCATTACCGATAGTAAATAAATCATCAGTACCAACCCAAGTATTTACACTTGGACTACTTGGAGGTAAATTAAATGAACCTAATACTGTTTCTTTAAAAGAAGTTCCTTCTAATCCATTTCCAATTACTACTTGAGTATCTCCCTTAACTAGTAAGTTGTTTCCTATACCAACACTTCTTTTTAAATCAACTACTATATCAGCTCCAATTGCTACAGTATTATTAGCATCTGCTTTTGCATTATCACCCATTGCAATAGCTGAATCTCCGTTTGTGTTAGATAAATAACCTGCTGCAAAAGCATAATCTCCTAATGCAGAAGTTCTATATCCCATTGCTGTTCCTGCAGCTCCTGTTGCAGTTGATTCAAATCCTGAAGCAAATGAATCACCTCCTGAAGCAACTGTTGAATTGTTTAATGCTACTGAAGCACTACCTGAAGCTGTAGTTCCTAATCCTAAAGCTACTGCTGCTGCAGAAGATGCTGTGTTTGACTTACCAAT
>Ga0255040_10000036_pt1 | contig 26594 bp, 25 predicted proteins | sample BC1_12_2_MG_FD_181711 | JGI IMG/M metagenome (GOLD analysis project Ga0255040, IMG submission 181711) | Seawater microbial communities from Strait of Georgia, British Columbia, Canada - BC1_12_2 | ecosystem: Environmental > Aquatic > Marine > Strait | place: Canada: British Columbia | collected... | reverse complement strand
CGATTCGTGAAATATCCGGGTTAAAGCAATTCACTGCTGCCTCGGCGAGACGCACCCAAATAAAAAGGGCATCTCATCTTACTCAGATGAGATGCCCTTAGATAAACGAGTTCTTGCCAACTAAAGCTTTTTGACGTCCTGGGCGGCGGGGCCTTTGGTGCCCTGTCCCACTTCAAAGCTCACGCGGTCACCTTCATAGAGAATTTTGAAACCGGGCATGTCGATGGCGGAGTGATGGACAAAGATATCTCCACCCTCGTCTTGCTCAATGAAGCCATACCCCTTCTTCTCACTAAACCACTTAACTGTTCCTTCTGCCACTGCCTTGACCTCCTGAATAAGTTTTTTCCCCAAGCCCCAGGCTGCCACTCTGGCAAAGGAAAAAATCCTCGAAAGCCCAACTGACTTGGAAGCTCAAATCCGTCCCTTAACACAGAAAAGTAACGGAGTCAAGTGTGAAAAAAAGTGGGAAAATCTGCATTTCTCGCCCGCCCACATCGTGAGAGCAGCCAGCAAATATGAGAGCAAACTGAGTTCCTGGAAAGCGGAAGTAACAGATCATACGAACGCTAGTAGCCACCCGAAAACTCCAGATCGCGCTAGCCTAACTATCTCCTCTTGCCTGTCCCTTAGCAGTCCGAATATGCGTCAAGGCTTGGCGAATGTGAAGTGAGAGGCTTTGTACCAGAGCTCCAACTTCGTCCGGTGATTTAACTGGTGAGCCAGCGACTTCGGCCAATATGCTCAGCTGACTCCTCAATCGTTGCAACTCCTTGATGGCCTCATCAAGATTTTCTGTGAGGGTGATTTCCTCCCCGCTCGTCATGATCTCACTCCTGGTAGATTTGATCCCGTATAGACTCTATGTCACTAAACCAAGAATTGTTTGATTCTGGCTACCAACTTATCCATGGAGAAAGGTTTCGTCATGTAGTAATCGACACCAGTCTGCTCGCCTAAGAGGCGATCTTCAGCCTTATCCCTGGCCGTTAGCATAATGATAGGAATCCGCTGAAGTTCCTTCTGAAACTTCAGAAGCCGACACACCTTGTAACCATCGAGGTTAGGAAGCATGATATCGAGAATAATGAGGTCTGGTTTCTGGGCGCGGGCGAGTTCGAGACCCCCATTGCCATCATAAGCTGTTAGACATTCGAAATTTTCCTGTTCAAGCCTCGTTTGGAGAGCATCGACAATGTCAGGTTCATCGTCAACGATTAAAATTCTATTCTTCTGCATGGTTTCTCCTCAGCTCATCAAATCCGGTTTGCAGTCTCTTCAGTTTCTCCCTCCCGAGAGCAACAGGCGTGCCAATTCCGGCACGAGGACAGAAAAAAACGTCTGAATGTGAGTGGATACTCAAAAGCAAATATGATGCCCGCCCCAGTCTCCGTGAGAATGTTTTTCATGAGCCTACCTGACCAGGAGAAGGCTCAAGCCAGGAACAAAGGTTATGATGAGCAGAGCCACAAGGAGGATACCCAGAAATGGTAGGGAAGCAGCGCTGAGACGGAGGATGGACTTTTCGAATCTGAGGCTGGCAATGAAGAGATTCATCCCTATGGGTGGTGTGGAGTAACCGATCTGAAGGTTGGTGAGGAAGATGATACCAAGGTGTAGGAGATTGATGTCATACCCCTGGGCTAGGGGGACGATGAGTGGTGCCACGATAACCAGGGCAGAATAGACATCAAGCAAGCACCCCACGAACAGAAGGAAAATGTTTAAGATAAGCAGAAAAACGAACTTGCTCTCCACGTGGCCCTGGATCCAGAGTAAGATTTTGCTGGGTACCTGTTGATCAACCAGAAGACTATTGAAGGCCAAGGCTGCACCCAGAATAATGATGATACTGCCGACCATCACTACGGTCTTGACAACGATGGTGGGCATCTGGCTGAGCTTGACATCGCGATTGATGAGCAGGGCAACCAGGAGAACGTAGACGACGGTAACCACGGCTACTTCGCTCACCGCCAGGAAACCACTGTAAATACCACCGAAAACCACCACAGGAAGCAATATCTCCCAGACTGTCTCCCGCGCAGTGTCGAGGAGTTCCCGGGAGCTGAAGCTGATAATCTTGCACTCGCCCCGGACCCCTTTATACATGCTGTATATGGAGAGCAGGACAACCAGAAAGACACCGGGTATAAGGCCGGCAAGGAAAAGCTTAGGGATACTGACGCCGGCAACAACCCCGTAGATGATCATGGGCAGACTCGGAGGAAAGAGAAGGCCAAGGCTGCCCGAGCTGGTAAGGAGTCCGAGCGAGAAGTCTTCCGGATACCTATCTTCCAGCAGGGCTGGCAGAAGCAACCCCCCCAGGGCGACGATAGTGATGCCGGAAGCCCCGGTTAGTGCGGTGAAAAAGGCGCAAGACAGTAGGGCAACCACAGCGAGGCCCCCACGAACGCAACCGAAGATCGCAGTGGAAAGTTTAACCAGTCTTTTTCCGGCACCACTTTCTGCCAACACATACCCGGCGAAGGCGAAAAATAGCAGGGCGATGAGAAGAGGATTGGACGCCAGACGGTACATTTCAATGATCACAATGGAGAGGTCGATCCCCATAAAATAGAACCAGAGCAAAGCGACAGCGGAGATGACAACGAAGAGCGGGGCGCCGGAGAGCGCTGCGACTATGAGGAGGAGAGTCAAAACTATCTTCATGTCTCCACCCCTTCCGGTCCCCTGGTCAGCCCACTGATGCAGTTGAGGCAAAATCTGCAAGCCATCAGCGCAAAACTGATGGGAAAGATAAGCCCCAACCACCAATATGGAATGGAGGCAAAGGCAATATCTCCGGCCAAGCGTTCACCCTGGACAAAGTTCCAGGAGGCCCACGTGAGGAGAAGACACACAACAAAGGAAATGAGACAACACATAAGGTCTGCCATGAAACTTAGACGTCCTGGCAGGACTCGTGGTAAGAGGTCTATACGTATGTGCTTTCTCTCCAGGGTGGCCCTGGCTGCTCCCAGGAAACTTATCCACAGCACACCGTGTCTGAGTAGATCATCACCCCAGACAAGGCCGAAGGAGAAAAAATTGCGGAAGATAACTTGCGCTACGGCGAAGGCGGTAAGAAAGCCAAGAAGGAGCACTAGCACCCATTTCTCCAGATTGCCAAGAAACTGGCTAATCCTTTTTAGATTACTGGGAGATGATGCACTCACTTCGTTTCACCCTTGCTCGCTCTGTAATCATCGAGAGTTTTCCTGACCTTCTGGAGGGTGTCCTTGGGGAGAACTTTTGGATCAACATCAGCCATGGCCTGATCTAGCAGTTCCTTGAAACGGTTAAGTTCATTAGGTTCAATGGTTATTTTCTTGACCCCTCGTTTGAGCATAAGTTCCAGGGCCTGTTGATTGTCTTTTCTGGTTTTCTCGGTGAGGAGGCGAAGATATTTCCTACAGACCCTTATGGTGGTTTCTTTATCCTGGGGGGAAAGTCGCGAAAAAGTTTTGCTGCTAATAATCAGTCCGATGCCTACGTAGGAGAGCGGCACATCTGTGATGTATTTGATTCGAGTGTACCATTGAGTCACCAGGGCATAGTAAGGCGAGTTGTAAACCGCCTCCAGGAGGTTGGTCTGCAAGGCCACTAGAACATCCGGCGCACCCACAGTAACCGGCGAGACCTGAGCTTTGGCGAAGACGGCGTTGGCCATGGGTGCATTGCTCGTACTCCAAACCTTTTTTCCTTTCCAGTCCTCAACCTTGGTAATGTGGACCGTGGTCATAACGTAAATGAAACCGATTTCTGACCAGCCCAATATTTGGTATCCGCGTTTGGCAAAGCTCTGGTCAAAATCCCCGACCATTCTATCTAAAACGTAGTCGACCTCCTGGTAGTTCTTGAACAGAAATGGGAACTGAAGCGCCCGAATGTCGGGGTTGATGTTAGCGAGGAAGGTGGATGAAAAGGTCGCAGCATGAATTAGCCCAATACGCAATTTTCTGAATACATCCCGTTCATCTCCCAAGGCGAAGCCAGAAAAAAATTTGAACCCGACGCGCTCCTCTGTCTCTTTCAGAAGTTCACCGTTCATCTCCCGGAAGATTTTCATGAGAGAGCTATTTTCAGGGGCCAGGGTGGCGAGTTTTATCTCATACTGCGGCTGAGCACTATGGAGGGGAAATGGACAAACGAGCGCGAAAAAAAACAGGAAAATACCTACAGTAAAGACTCTGGTTCTGATAATTCCGAAGTGTCGTTGTTTGGCTAGTCTAGGGGAGTTCTCCAAAGTAGTCATTCACGTTCTCCAACATTTCTCTGGCCTTCTCCTTGGCCAGCGTGTTTGCTAGGGTCAGTTCAGGAACCTCATCAACAGGAGCGTCTAGCACTCCCTGAAGGGTTCTTGCGAAAAGAACTCTGTCTCGGAGCCGGACGGCATAGTATCTGGCAAACAGCACTTTCGCCGAGAGGAGCTTGTCAGCCCCCAGAGAAAAAGCCTTGTCGAAATGCTCTTTAGCTTTGTTTATATTTCCTCCAATAATGTCAGGTCTGGCCGCAAAGTAAACAGCCATGAGGAGGTGGGGACTGCCGTAGTAGAATGAATCATCCAGTTCAAGAGTCCTCTGCATGGTGGCCTCCAGCATGGCCATGTCAGCCAGGGCCTCCACGCTGTCCAGATTAAGACTGATCCATTTACCCCAAGCACTGGTGGTCCAAAAGAGGGATGGTGCGTCCTGCTTGTTGTATTGATTCAGGAAAGCAACAAAGTCATCCACCTGTCCTGTCACAGCCTGTTGAAAATCTTCCTTTTTCGATAGAGCTCTGAAACCGTAGCCTTTGGCTTTGGCATATAGTGCTGCCGCCTTCTCCGGGTCAGTGTCCTCTACAAAAGAGGAGGCATATGCTGTGTAAGCCTGGCAGCCAGCGGTCAACAACTCACTGTTATCAGGATAGGCCTCAATAAGGCCGTCAACGAGCATAAGGTAAGCTGGGGTACCGGCACGAACGATGGTAGGATCCGATTGCTTGGCAGCTGCGATGAAAACGTCTTTGGCGGTATACGCCACTGCTGATACTCTGGCCGGTTTGGTGGGCGCACAACCGCCGGAAACAAGTAAAAGGCTCAGAGACCAAAAGAAGACGAGACCCTCGCGAGGGAAAGACATCAAGACCTCCAGATTGTTTCAGCGCAACAAGATATAGTATTCCAGTTCGCTAGAATAGACCAAACTTGAAATTGCTAATATTTAAGAATATCCACTGCATTACCCTCCTGTCAAGGTAACGGGAAGGCGCAATACAACTACAAACTCATTAATTAGTCTACGAGAACCCTTTTTCTTTACAGTGTCAATAGCATAGGGCCTGTTATAGGTGATCACTTTTCTGATCGGTCATGAACAGAGGAGGCGAGAGAACATTATAAATAGGAAACTTCCTTACGGTCGAATCCGCCTGAGGCGGACTGTTTTGCCAACAAAAATAATTTGACCCTGGTTTTTCAATCTGGAAAGATAGTATAGGGTTAGTTATATAACTTGTTCAACATCGAAAACCTGGTCCACAGTGCCAGTCCCAGATCCCGCCTTGCGGGGGTCAGAGTTCAATGAATTTGCCGGTAAAGATTGGGAGCAGTTTTGGAGTACTGGAGTGCTAGAGTCTATGAAATCCCAAACTCCAAGCACCAAACCGGGGCCCCGCCCGCAGGGTGGGGACTCCGGCGGACCAATTTCGACATTCTGATTTCGGATTTATCTGCATACTCCATGCTTTATGCTGCGAACGAAGTGAGCCGCAACTGACAACGGACTACGGAGAAATAACCAAAAACCTACATAAAAATGTGGAGCTCAATGATGCCTGCAACAACCGTGGGTGATATTGAAATTTACTGGGAAAGTCACGGAGAAGGTGAACCTCTGCTATTGATCAGTGGGGTCAGCGGCGGCACCTGGACGTGGGAAGAAAGTATCGGTGCCTGGTCTCCTCACTTTCGGGTGATTGTCTTTGACAATATGGGCGCAGGTCGTTCCAGCATGCCTGATCGACCTTATGGGATCGCGGAGATGGCGGATCATGCCGCAGCTGTTCTGGATGCTGCTGAAGAAGAGCGAGCCTTTGTGGTGGGGTTATCAATGGGTGGGATGATAGCTCAGGAGCTGGCAGTGTGTCACCCAGGGCGAATTTCTGGTCTGGTACTCGGATGCACCCACTGCGGCGGCAGTGAGCGTATCCCACCAGCTCCTGAGGTCATTCAAGGATTTGCCAATAACGCGGGTCTTTCGCCTGAGGGGATTATTGACAAGAACCTCACCCTCTTGGTCACGCCTGCATTCTTGCACAGTGGCTCGGATTCCTTGAAACGTTACAGAGAACGGCAGCTAAACGCTCCCCTGCAGCCGGATTACGCTCTGCAGAGACAACTGGGAGCAATCCGCAGCTTCGATGCCTGCGACCGCCTCGGCAGTCTTCAAACCCCGACCCTTATTCTCACAGCGGATTGTGACCAGCTGGTACCGGCAGAAAACGGTCGAATGTTGGCGAAGCGCATTACTGGAGCTCAATTGAAGCCCTTCACCAATACTGGCCATCTCATTTACCTGGAACGTGCTCAGACATTCCACCAAACCGTAATGGGATTCTTTCAAAGTCTGTCTTAGCCCGGATGTTTCACGAATTTTCGTTGCGAGACCGTGGAGAAGGGTGTGCCACCGGGCAACCGCAGGGGGTTGGGTCCGAGTCGTACTTGAACAGTACGTCGCAGGGTCCGACACCCGAGGACGCCCGGAAGGACGTCCATATCCACGGTCGCAGTAGGAGATTCATGAAACATCCGGGCTAGCCCGGAAATGTTGACAACTTAAGGCTTCTGCACTAAAATTAACTTTCCCTTACCAAGGGTGTTTTCCACAGTGTACGGTACCCCTCTACTACCTCACACCTGAGAGGGCAAATCTTTACATTTCCTGCTTTAGGATTTGCAGAAACAAGGTGACCCTGATCCGGGCTCTGCAGGGTTGAGTCGTTTTACTATGGCAGTTCTTCAACCCATGAGCGCATTGGTTGGATTGCAGGAGATACGAATTCTTAGGACCTTGAGGAGAAATTTGCTATGGCCCCGCGGATAGATATCGAAGCATTGCAACATCAGTTGCCATTTTACATGCTCAGACAAGAGAAACTGAAAAAGCTACAATTCAACTGGCAGGCCGAGTGGGATAGGTTTGATGCCAAAAACATCTTTGACTTTGACATAGGTTCCGTTCCGAAAGAAATGATTGAGGAGATGCGGAACCGGCACGAAGTACTTCTGGACGGAAACCATGCAGCGCTTTCTGTGTTGGAGCGAGTTGTGGATGGGCTCTGCGGTTATCCCATAACGCCTTCCACAGCCATTGCCGAGGATTTTGCCAAGGCCGCTGCCGACGGAAAGAAAAATCTCTTCGGTCAAGAACTGATGTATTTTCAGCCCAGTGATGAACTGTCGGCCATTGCAGCCGTGGAGGCCATGGCTTCCCAGGGGGGACGCTATGCTGACAATACATCGTCCCAGGGGTTGGTGCTCAAGACGAAAAACCTTTTTTCAGTGGCCGGCAAGAGGCTGCCCGTTGTGATGACGGTGATGGCCCGCGAGGTCAACAAAGGATCCTTGAGCATTCACTGTGGTCACACCGATTTCTATGGTGTGCGGAATGTGGGGTGGGCTCAACTGGTATGCGGGGACAATCAAGAACTGCACGACCTGGTCTCCGTTGCCACTAAAGTAGCAGAGGTGCGACAGGTGATGCTCCCTTGTATGGTCATCGGCGATGGTTTCATCAAGAGCCATGCCTTGGAGAACATCAAACTCCTCTCTGATACTTTTCTCAGATATTTTGTCGGACCTGCAAACCGCCTTTATCAGCCCGATTTCGAGCAAAGATACCTCGCTGGCACCTTTACTGACACCGATCTGACCATGGAAGGGCAGGTGGCACAAGACCTGGCCTATCGATTTTTCAAAAGGTGTTTCGTTGCCACGATGGACATGATGAACAAACTTCTGGGCACCAACCACAAAGTGGTGGAGTGTTACCGCACCGAGGATGCCGATATGGTCCTCATGATCATGGGATCAGGGGCGGGAGTGATCAAAGATGTGGTTGATTACTATCGGGAGACGAAAGGCTTGAAAGTTGGCCTCGTGAGGCCTGTGTTGTTTACCCCTCCTTGTTACGAGGAACTTGCCTATGGTGTCCGTAATGCCAAGATTATCACCGTGCTGGAGCGAAGTGGTATGGCACACAACCAGCTCCTTATGGCTGATATTCAAACGGCCCTGCAAGTTTCCAATCGCGCCGGCCGTGAGGGAAAGGAGGAACACCGGGTCTATGGTCGGCAAGACATGCCCACGTTGCTACACGGAGTGTACGGTCTGGGTGGCAAGGACTTCAACAAGTACGACGTTGCTGCGGTCATAGAGAATATGAAGGCATGTCTGGAGGATAAGCGGGGTCAGTTTCATCGGGATTTCTTTGTTGGCATCGAAGGCCCTTACACTCTCAAGGCGAAGCAACTCCCCGAATATCAGGAGCGGGAACTTGGCATGACCTTCATCGGCATCGGTGCCGAAGGCGTGAAAACCGCCTTGGAGACAGCGGCACTCGTTTACGCCCAGGACAAGGGCGATGGCTGCAAATATGTCCAGTCAGGAGCGCGATACGGGGCAGCGAGGAAGGGGTCGGCCGTCTTTATGAACATGCGCATCAGTAATCATCCTGTTCGCAATAGCTCCGAACTTACGGAACACGATGTGCTGGCTTTTTTCAATGAGAAGTTTGCCTCCGGCCATATCCTTCAGGAATATGTGGGAGGTCTTAAGCAACATGGGCTGTTTGTCATTAACAGTTCAAGGAGCAGTGATGAAATCTTGGCATCTTTTCCATCTCATGTGCAGGAATTGATTGCGGAGCGGCAGATCAAACTGATGGCCATCGATGCTACCAGGGCAGCCCTCCAGAACCTGAATCGGAACTTGCCTGGTGCTGCCATTTTGGGACTCATTAACAAGGAAAAGCAGATTCTGGCGGAGGAAGAATTCGAGACCCGCCTGAAAGGTATCTTTGAGGAAAAACTAGGAGAAAAAAAAGGAAAAGAGGTCATTGAGTCCAACATTACACTCCTTAAATATGGAGCCGCGATGGCCTCATCAGGTTCCCCAGCAGAACTAGTTCAGGGAATAGATACGACGTGCGTCCCCTACGAGGTGGTTGAGCCCGAAAATTTCGGTCAGAATCATAAAGCAGCCGGTCTTCCTGTTGCCCTTACCGAGAAAGATGAACTGGGAACCATCAAGCCGGTGAACCTCATGGCGAACTACCGGGAGACGTTCCAAGAAAACATAGTCCAGCCAATCCTCGAGGGGAGGAGGGTTCCGTGGGATAAGTTCCTGCCTGTGGTGCCTGCCGCCACCAGTAGACACCGAGACATGAGTCATGTCGGTAGCATGCTTCCGGTATATGATGCCTCAAAGTGCACTTCCTGTGGCCTTTGCGTCACTTGCTGTCCAGACTCAGCACTCTATTCCACCATTACCGACCACCCCATCCCGGAGGCTGCGGAGCGCTATTTCAGAGTATTTAAGAAGCCGCCCAAAGGAATACCATGGGAGCGGTTTGCCATGAATATCGATGTAATTCCCGGAGCCTGTAAGGGGTGCGCTATTTGTGTCAATGTATGTCCCACCGATGCTTTGAAAATGGTGGACAAGATGAATGTCACTGAAGCCGACTTTCTCCCTGATAAATATAAGGACTTCGATAAAACCCTGGAGGCGGCTTCGCATGTAAGCAAGATGGCTCTCAACCAACAGGTGCTTTTTGTCTTTTCAAAACTCTATCCAGGCAGACACACCCTTTGCCCTGGTTGTAGTGAGGGGACAATTGGCTTGCTAACGTTCTTTGCGGCTGAATCCTTGCGCAACAATCCACAGGGAATCGCCACCTTCTACCAGGGTATCAAGGTTCTCTCGGAACAAAGCCGGAGAGCCATTGACCACATGCTAGATCACGGCTTCAATATCTACACCATAAACGCCACCGGTTGCAGTGAAGTATCAGAGCTGGCCAACCCCTTCAACGACCGGATTTACCAGGCGGGTCACTACGGCTTCGGCACCGCCTCTGCAGCAGCTCTGGGAGCTAAATTCAGTCTGGATCAGGCCTATCTCAACGGCTTTAGTGAGGTGCTGAGTAAGATCATAGTATTCGCTGGTGATGGTGCTATCTACGATATCGGCAATGGTCCCTTCAACTATGCCTTGGGTGAAAATTACGACATCACCTGGGTGATCTACAATAACGAGGGCTACATGAACACCGGGGCGCAAAAATCTGGCGCCACCCGTTACGGCTGCGATCGTTCCACCTCTCCCATAGGGCAAGTGATTGGGGGCAAGACCACCTTGCATCGGCGTATCGTCAGCCAGGCCATGGGTATTTCCCATGTGTATGCGGCCAAGCTCAGCATCGACAATCCTTTCTACGCCATTAAGATTCTGAAGGAAGCCATCGCCTACAGTGGACCCTCGGTGGTGGAGTTTTTCTCAGCCTGCCCACAAGGACACCAGACCCATGATTGGGCTGGGCCTTTAATCTCGAGAATGATGGTAGAGGCGAGGAAGTGGCAAGTGGCAGTGAGAAGACCATTTCAGCGCTTGGACATCTCAGCAAATCCGGAGCCGAAGTCAATTTATCCAAGTGAAGGGAGATCCTTCAAAAAGAAAATCAAAAGAGAGCCGGCCACCTTTTATGATGTGGTCAGTATGCTGGGTCAGTACAACCGGCACATAAAAACCCATGAGGGAGAGGATATCCCCGAAATTATCCTGGTGAATGAAACGGTGAGTCTCTTTAGATGGTTCAGAAACCAGTATCAGGCCGGCTATATAGACACCATGCCCACAGAAGAAGAAGTGGAACGCATTGTGGCTGAACACTACCAGTTTTAGCAACTACAAATAGCGAAGCACGAAGTGAATTGAGGAATACACAATTAGGGACTGTTCAGTATTCCCGCATCCTAACAACCGTATTCCGAAATCCCAAATTTCAAGCACCAAATTACAAATAAATCTCAAATTCCAATATTCAATGACCCAAACATATTTGGGATTTCTTTTCTAGGATGATGTTGGAGTTTCGAATTTCGAATTTTGGTCATTGGGATTTGTTTGTTATTTGGGTTTTGTGATTTGTAATTTCTATCAACTTCCGCCTCCCCGCGCCCGTCTTTCGTTCTGTGTAGTCTGCCCTATGCTTTTTTCAAAATTACTCAATCCCTAAATTTCCAAATTCGCAATCCCATATCTCACTTCCTTTTTCCTTTCCCGTACCTCCTTTTTCTGCTATCTTGCGCCAGCGTAACCTGAGGTAGATAGATAGATTTTAGATTGCAGATTGGGGATTTACGATTTCGGAATGCGGATTGCGGATTTCGGATCTCGGAATTTGAATTGAGGAATTTAGGGTCTTAATATGTTCGATGCTCGATAACGATTTACCGTGTACCGCTTTCTGCTTTCTTCTGGCTCCTGGCTCCTGACTCCTGGATCTTTTATCCCATGGAATTACCAGCCTTAATCAAAGTTCTTTGCTGCTTTGGCCTTATCCTGGCTTTGAACCGCTTGCGAGTTCATCTCAGCCTTTGTCTTTTTGTTGGCGCGGTGGCTGTAGCGTTTTGGATGGGGCAATCGCCAATACAGGTCACTCATAGTTTGCTGGCAAGTCTTTCCAGTGTGGAGACCTTACAGTTGGTGGCGATCATTTGCCTTATCCTGATAGTGAGTCAATTGATGAAAGCCTCCGGCCAACTTGATCGAATTGTGAGCAGTTTTGTTGCCGTCGTGCAGGATGCCTCCACTGTGACTGTTGTCATGCCTGCCCTTATCGGGCTTTTACCCATGCCGGGTGGAGCTTTGTTTTCAGCACCCATGGTGGAAACAGCAGTGGCTGGATGCTCTTTGTCACAAGACCGAAAAACGGCGGTCAACTACTGGTTTCGCCACATCTGGGAGTTCTGGTGGCCACTTTACCCTGGGGTGGTTCTGGCGGTGAGTCTTTTGCAAGTAGAGATGTGGCGCTTTATTCTTATCCAGGCGCCACTCACCCTTCTCTCCATCGCAGCAGGCACGCTTTTTCTCTTGAGACCGCTGCGTGAGACCAGAGACAGGAATAGCTCGCGGAGTTTCAAAGTACAGAACCTGGTCCCTTTTCTCTGGGAAACTATGCCGATTCTGGTCGTAGTTGGTTGTATCGGTTTTTTTGCCTTACTGCGGAGCCTAACTTTGTGGTTCGGCGTGAGCATCAAGCTTCCAGCCGCCATGCCTCTGCTGTTTGGACTGTTGGCTTGCGTGATTTGGGTAATGTGGGTCAATGGGTTAGGCTTTAACGATTTCTGGACAGCTCTGGTTGATCGCAACACCCTGCCCATGCTGCTCCTTATTTGTGGGATCATGGCCTTCAAAGGAGCCTTGATAGACAGTCAGGCCGTTTTAGAGATCAGAGAAGAAATGGTTCACTACCAGATTCCGGTTCTCATAGTTGTCGTGGCCATGCCTTTTATTTCAGGCCTGATCACAGGCATCACCATTGGTTTTGTAGGTGCCACCTTTCCACTTCTCGTCCCCCTCTTTGTCGGACTGTCGCCACTCGACTTTTTGCTTCACGCTTCCCTTGCCTATGTCTCAGGGTATGTGGGCATGATGCTGTCGCCGGTTCATATTTGCCTGCTGGTCACTAAAGACTATTTCAAGGCCAGCCTGGCAGCCAGTTACCGGCATATTTATAAGCCGGCGGCAGCGGTGATGGTGACCTGGATGGGAGTGTTGGGGCTTCTACACTCCTTTTAGCCCGTTTGGTCCAGAATTTGCACACAATTTTACAACCCTCTTCCTGTCCTGGACAGCACCTGGAAAAGGGGTCAGTTTTCCGAAAAGAGTAGAAATCTAAGGGATTTGGGAGTTTTTCCTAAAGGTCAAGGGGATAGTCTGTTGGCAACAGTAAAAGAAACGCAGCCAAGACCCAGTAGCCCTGGCAGAGCTGACGAGGAGTGGCAGGCAGCAGAAAAGATGCTCACCAGCTTGCAGCTCGCCAGGAAGAACTATTCCCTTTATCCTGAAAATCATATCAATTGTACGAGAGCTATGGAGCGGTTCTGGCAGCAACTTGAAACCTTCCTACAAGCGCACGGCAATCTCAGGTTCGAATTAGAAAAAGACCGACTTATGTTTCAGGGAGAGGCGATCTTAACAGAGCCCGCCGAGGACGGTAACTTGCCTTTTACCCTCTTCCGCGATGGCATTCAGTGGTTGGAGTTTCAGGATGGAATCGAGGCGAAAGAAATAGAAGACTTCCTGCGGATTCTCAACAAATACCGGCTCCTCTCAGACGAACCCGAGGGGGATCTGGTAACAGCCCTTTGGGAAGCTGAGTTGCCACATATCGAGCACCAGGTGGCTGAATTTTTCTGGGGGGCGGAACCAGAAGCTGACTTCAAAACGGCGCCTGCAAAGGAAGATATAAGCTCGGTATTGTCTGAAGAAGAGGGGCCAGAGGCCTCAGAATCAGAGGGTGTTGCCTCAATAGATCCAACAACTCTGGAGCTCACGCCAGAGGAGGAGGCGGAGCTCCAAGAGATGGTTCGTCTCGAAGAAAAGCGGGATCCAACAGCAGACTATTTGAACGCCGTGCTGGATAGCTTACTGGAACTTAGAGAGAAAGAGAATTTCGACCCTGTTCTCGAGTCCTTGGAAGAGGAATTCCACGATTCACTGGCGCGAAGAGATTTTGAGGTTACCCTGAAAATTCTCAAGAGCCTGCACCACGTGCGCCACATTTGCGAGTCTGAAACAACGTGGGCGATACCTATTATTGATAGCTTTTTTCTCACTGCTTCCAGTTCCCAGTCCCTCCGACCCTTGCAAGCAGCATGGTCGGAAATGGATACCGGGCAGATAGAAAAAATGAAAGAAATCCTCCTGGTACTCCAACCCGAAGCCATCCACACTCTCGGCGCCATGCTGCTTCAGACCCCGTCTTTACGACTGCAACAGATGCTCACGGAGGTGATCCTTTCTCTGGCCTCCCGTGATATTCGCCCCTTGGAGGCCATGCTGGATCGTCCAGAGGAAGATCTGGTACTGAAGCTCGTTCAGGTGGTAGGGAGTCTAGGCGGAGAAAAACCCATACAGATTCTGTCGAATATGGTTCACCATTCGTCGGCACGTGTTCGCGAGGCGGCGGTCAAGGGGCTATTGCGTCGGGGTTCCGCCAGCATTAAAGAACTCTTCCATCTTATTGAGGATGAGGACGACTCTGTGCGCCGCCTGATTTTGTACCATCTGGGACAGGAAAGGAACGAAGCCAGCGAGACCCTTCTTTTGCAGTATCTTGAGGAAGGCAAAATCAAAGGCTCGGATGACAAACACATCATTGCATGTTTTAGGACCCTTGGCCGGTGCGGCTCACCGCGTTCCATTCCATTCCTGCGCCAAACCCTTCTCGGTCGAGGCTGGATGCCAGATCTGCGTAGTTCCGCCTATCGGCAGGGTGCTGCCCTTGCCTTGCAGGCAATGAGAATAAAGGGAGCTCAGCAGGTGCTGGAAGATGCCAGCCGAAGCCTCAAGCCAAGCGTCCGGCGTATAGCCCGAAAGGTCATGCAGGACCCGGGTCATCAAAGTAAGGAGTGATGCCTTGTCGGCTCAAGATTCAGAACTGATGGAATTGGGGGGAAAGTTTATCAAGGCCTTCCACCACATGATCCATACGGTCAGGATCCATCAAGAAAACAACCAATTGATGAAGGAGTGCATTGCTCAATTTGGCAAAGTCCTTGCCCAAATGGCTGGCAGCGAGGAGTTGGAAATTCTGCTTTGGCGGGGAAGATTCTTTCTGCAGGGTGAAAAGCTTCTGTATCGGAGAGAGACCTTTCCACTGATCAACGAAATGATGGAGTACTTTCCGCAACGAGGACTCCAGGGGCTACGATTCCTTCCTGCCTTCAGGAAGGCTTCATTCAAAGATTTCATTATCTTTACAAGGCTTCTCGATGAGGCCGCCATGCAAGAAGATCCCCCATCCTGGCTGGAGCGCCAACTGGCGGATAATGGCTTGCAGTGGCTAGAGATCCTCCGGGAAATGGACGACATTCCCCCGGATATTGAATTGCGGCGCAAAGAAAAAGCTAAGCAAACCTACTTGCACGCTTTGACTGCAGTTAAAGAGGTGGCTCAGAAAGTTTCCCAGCGAAGCGTTGCCGGCATACGCAAGGCCAGGCGTCTGGCCCAGACCATGGTGGACTTGGTTCTGGAGGACGAGACCCTGATGTTGGGCTTATCAACGATTCGAGACTACGATGATTACACCTACACTCATTCGGTAAATGTGGCACTGCTCTCCATGAGCCTAGGGAGACGTATCGGGTTGTCCCAGAGTTTTCTCGAGCAACTTGCCATCTGCGGCATGTTTCACGATTTGGGCAAAGTAGAGGTGCCCAAGGACATAATCACCAAACCAGATATGCTGGATACCGGAGAGTGGGAACATATTCGCAGGCATCCCTTGATAGGTGTACACAGAGTTCTCAGACTGCATGCATCTCGCGACATGAGATCGAGGGTTGTTCTGGGACCTTTCGGACATCACCTGAACTATGATCTCAGTGGTTATCCACGACTTCATTTTACCGAGACCTTGACTCTATTCGGGAAGATCCTGCGTATCGCAGACACCTATGATGCCCTGACTGCGGAACGAGCCTACCGTCCCAGATCCTTCAGCCCGGACGAAGCATTGAGAATGATGTGGGAAAGGGTAGGAATAGAGTATGATCCAGTCTTGTTGAAGTCATTCATCAACATGATGGGGTTGTATCCGGTGGGGACAGTACTAAAACTGGATGGTGGAGAATTAGGGCTTGTGGTTGATTATCCAAGCGAGTCCGAAAGAACACGGCCCCAAGTATTGTTGCTGGTTGATGACGGTCAGGGTAGTCTTAAAGGCAGTGAGGAGTTGAATCTTGCAGATCGGGATCAGAAAACCGGTTCATATGAGAGGCAAATTGTCAAATGCCTCCATCCCTCCGTGCTCGGAATACAGCCTTCCCAGTTCTTTCTAAAAGAAGCAAGTTAGAGATTTTAGATTGCGGATCTCGGATTGCGAATTTCTGCAGTTTCGACTTACAACAATCTGAAATCACTACTACTTTTCGGTGTTGGTCTGTTCGTAGAGGGCAACTTGTTCTTGGAGGGAAAGTTTGCATTCGGGTTTGGTGCCAGTTTCCCGGCAGACATTGCAGCGCGATGGTGAGCACTCTTGACAAAAATGACAATCAGGGCACCGGTGCTTTTTGGGCCCTCGATCCCGGCAGGGGTCATAAAAGAGTCCTTGGTGTTGGGGTATGCGCTTGAATGTTCTTGCAGATTCAGACACGGTTCATCTCCTCGAGGAGATATGTTGCAAATGTTTGCTTATCCGAAGTGTATCCCAGAGGCAGGCAAGGGGCAACAGTAGGAGTGCGGAAAAAGGAGTCAGAACCCCGGAGACAAGGGGCATAGAGCGGAGGGTGAAATAAGTTTTCTGTGATTGTTTTTGCCTTGTGCCTTACGCCTTGAGCCTTGTGCCGTCCTTTTACTCAGGAATACCTCGGTAGGAAATTCTACGGGCATTACCGCGATTGAGAGCTACGGCACTGCCCAACACCAGAAAACCCCCGGTCAAGAAGCGCCACGTTACTGGTTCGCCAAGGAAGAGGATACCAAGAATGGAAGTGAAAACTACCTCGGCCATCAAGAAAAGTCCCCCTTCCCAACTCTTGCAATAGCGGAATCCCTGGTTCATTAGGAGTTGGGCGGCCAGAGCAGAGCATACAATACCTCCCAGCATAAGCCATTCTGAAGTAACCTGGGGAATCTGGGGATGAGCGATAAAGGCTGGAAAAGAGATAGCACTACCAAGGAGGCAGAAGTAAAGATAGATGACAACGGGGCCGTTTTTTTCCCGTAACTTTTTAATGATGCCAACAGTGAGTCCAGCGAAGGCTCCGCCCAAAACAGCCATGGCCTGGCCCAAAAGTCCGCCCTGAAGTCGAAAATCGAAGAGAAGCGCCACCCCAACAAGGGCTATCACTACGGATACAATCTCAGCCCCGGTAATGGGTTCCTTGAAAAATAAGGGCGAGAAGAAGGCGGCGAAAGCTGGAAAAGAAAAGAAAAGGACTAAAGCGGTGGAAATGGGGATCAGGCGAATCGCGGTAACAAGTGCGAGAAAAGCACAGGAGCCGGTGATTCCTCTGATAATTAAGAGTTTTCGATTGTGGCCGGCAAAGGGATTGTGATTTCGTCCAATAATGAGCACGAGGATGGCGAGACCACCGGCAAAACGATAGAAGGCGATATCCCAGATGCGGAATGGCGGTCCCAAAAGTTTGATCAAGCCGTCGAGCACTGCAAAAAGGAATGCGGATGCCAGCATCAGGAGAGCGCCCCCGGTTGCGGTGGAGTGGAGAAGGAAACGGGCTTTAGCAGTAGACTTCAGATTCATGGACGGGGAACATCCGGCTCTTTGTGTTTGAGGCCTTCTCCCAAAACCGCGCATGAGAGAAAGCTGCTGGCATCAGTGATATTGCAATCCTCTTTAAACTTGATGAACCCTTCTTGCTCCAGGTTCTGCAAGGATTCGTGCATGGCCTCCAACTCTACTCCCAGGCAATGGACGAGTTCCTGGACAGATAGAGTGCATTCATTTCCTTCCTTGCGGCAGTAGAGAATGGCAAAAAGCACTTTCTCCGCCGGGCTCAAAGTCTTGTCTTCCACAACCGCTTTGATTACTTTCATATCAGTGCTCCAAAAACAGACTCTGACCATTCAGAGAGACGAGTTGATGCTGGTTTACATTCTTGCCCCTCAGTTCTTTATGGGCCGACTCGCTCCTTTACGATAAGCCACGGTAAGATAGCCTAGAGCGACCAATCTTAGCATGTCTTGTTTTTCTATTAAAGGGTAAGAAATAGAAAAAGTAGTAATAGTAGAAATGAGTCTTGACCCGTACTCTCGACAGACTATGGGTAAATATTAAAGATAATTTGTGTAATAAAGAGAATTTTGGTGGAATAGGGGATAAAAAGGAAATTTAATCGTATTTTTGTAGAAATACAAAAAATTATATAATATTTCAGTGGTTGGAAGATAGTAGGACTTCTGTTATAAATCGTAGACTTTTGCGCCGGGGTTCGCATCGGTAGATGTAACGCTCCGGCTTTTTCTTGGACGAAGATGGTAATTCAATCTGAACACAGTCTAGTAGAGGAGGGACAGATCATGCTCTGTCAAACGATCAAAGTAGGCACAGAATGCTTTTTCATGGGCAAGCAGGGCTGCAGTTTTAATGGTGGCACCTGTTATCCCGTGGTTGAATCCTGCCAAGGTTGTGGCAAGGCCTCGACCTTATCAGAAGGCACCTATTGCCAATCCTGCCCCGACCCCCAAATCAAGTGGAAAAGCGGCTCCTGCAATCTCGCCACCCACATCAAGTCTGGAACCGAGAAAGTGGTGAAGCTCAACCCCTTGAAGGCTTCCAAACGCTCTCGTAGGTAAGTCAGGGAACAAAGACAGGACCTCTAGCCCGGACAATTCATGAATCGGTTGCTACGACCGTAGATATGCCCGTCCTTCCTGGCGTCCTCGGGCCTCGAAACCTGCGACGTACTATTCTAGTACGCCTCGGATTCGAACCCCTGCGGTTGCCAGGTGGCACAGCCATCTTCACGGTCTCGCGACACAGATGCATGAATTATCCGGGCTAAAAGCTGGTTGCAAACCAGTGCTAGGATTAGTGCGCCCAGGCAGGCTCGTCTCTAACCCCTGCCAGGGTGAGGTGTGTCCTTACTCGCAAAGCGCAGAGCGCATGGTGTTTCCTTAAACTCCTGAATACCCCCATTTCTGAATTACCCAATCAATCGTCTAGCACCCTAGATCTGCGCTCCGACTTGACTTGAATGTAGCATTGGGGCATAGTCCAAACACATAGATTTGCTTCATTAGAATGGCTCCGGTAATGAGTTTCCCAGTCGACTTGGGACAAGAAGGAGCATTGGTGATCAGGCCCGAGCTACTAGAGGAAAGGGCGAATGGGTCTCGTGACCGCAGCGTTGATAGAAGAAGAGCAAAGGATACTTATCGCCCAGCGAGGCAGGAGCAAGCGCTTTGGCCGGCAATGGGAGTTTCCTGGGGGCAAAATAATGCAAGGTGAGACTCCGGAAGCCTGCTTGCGCCGGGAGATAGAGGAGGAGCTTAATCTGAAGGTTCGAGTTGAGGAACTCTTCTGCACGGTACACCATCAGTATCCGGACTTCTTCATCGAACTGATGGCATTCTGGTGTACGATTGTTGGTGGTTCCCTGGAGCTGGAGGAACATGAACAGGTACAATGGGTAACCGTGCCCGAAATGAAGGAGTACGATTTTGTGGAAGCGGATCTCGATATTATCGCAGCTCTCTCCAATAACTGGCATAAGACAAAAGATTAAGGGATTCTTGTGATAAAACGCAAGGTCTATCGACCCCTCGTCTCGAAAGTGCACAGTTCGCTATGCTCCATCCCTGGCGGGTACAGGTGCTCACCCACGAGCTGGTAATTCCGCCAATCTCAGGATCGGTCAACTCAGACTGTTAATAGACAAGGACGGTTGTTGATCATGGAAAGAAGAATTTCGCCCCTACTGGGAGCCAAGAAAGAACTCACACGGCGGGAAGAGAGCATGCTTTCCCCGAACGCCGCCCTCAGTACCACAGCGGTCCGGAGGCGATCTGAAGAACGGGTTGAACGGGGACACCGGCAGCATTTTTCACTCGATGCAGACAGGATTCTCCATTCTCTGGCCTACACCCGCTACATTGACAAAACGCAGGTTTTCTACCTGATTGACAATGACCATATTACTCACCGGGTCTTACACGTTCAGTTCCTTTCCAAGATTGCTCGGGATGTGGGGCGTTTCCTCCGATTGAATGAAGATCTCATCGAGGCTATTGCCCTGGGCCATGACATTGGACACGCCCCATTCGGACACGACGGTGAACGTTATCTCTCGGCTATCTGCCAACATCATGGCATCGGTGGCTTCCAACATAACGTTCAGAGTGTACGGTCTCTCGACCGCATCGAGCGCAAAGGTCGTGGCTGGAACCTATCCATCCAAGTATTGGACGGTATTCTTTGCCATGATGGTGAGATCCACGAACAAAGCCTGCGGCCTCAACCGGGCAAGACATTCGAAGACCTCGACAGGGAAATGGACATCAAGAGCAATGAACCAGAAGCAACTCTGACACCAATGACCCTCGAAGGCTGTGTGGTGCGCCTTGCAGACACAATTAGCTACATCGGTCGTGATATAGAAGATGCAATCAGGCTCAATCTCGTAAACCGAGACGAAATCCCGGCAAACTGTGCCAACTTGCTGGGAACCACCAATGGCGCCATCGTTTACAATCTTGTGGAAGATGTCATCAAAAACAGTGTGGACAGAGATGCGGTGGGATTCAGCCCGGAGGTTTCGGAAGCTCTCAGGGAGTTGAAGTCATTCAACTATGCCAGAATCTATCAAAATCCCAAAATCAAGGGAGAGGTGGGCAAGATTGGCCGGCTGTTCGAGACCCTCTTTGACCTCTATCTGGGGGATATTGCCAAAGAGAACCGCGAGTCCGAACTTTTCAGTGGTTTTCTCGGCGGTATGTCCCAAGAGTACATAGATTCCCACTCACCCCCGGAAGTGGTCCGTGATTTTATGGCAGGTATGACCGATAAATTTTTCATGCGACAATGCCAGCAGCGGCTCCTGCCCCAGAGCATGCCGAGCCGATTCTGATGCAGGTTTCAGTGTTCAGGTCTATCATTTCTGACACCTGACACCTGAAACCTTAAGAACTAAGAATGAAACATTACAAATGAACTCGGAAATACTTAAGGTCGTGGTTCTGGTCATACTGATGCTGTCAATGCCCGCTGGCCTGATTGCAGTAGTACTCGGTTTGCCTGGAACCTGGTTAATACTGGTTGCATCCGTCTTTTATGGTTGGCTCACAGATTTTGCCATAATTACCTCACAATTACTGTTGGGCCTATTAGCACTTGCGGTAGTTGCTGAACTCCTGGATCTTACCGCAGGCCTCTGGGGAGCCCGACGTTATGGTGGGACAAAAAAAGCAATGGTGGGGACGATGATCGGCGGGATATTAGGAGCGGTTGCGTTGTCACCTATGCTCTTTGGTTTTGGTAGCATAGTGGGCGCTTTTTTCGGTGCTTTCGTGGGGGCATTCTCGATGACCTATTTGGAACAGAGAAAGATGGACAAAGCTATGCGGGTGGGGTGGGGGGCTCTGCTGGGTCGGGTCTTTGCTATGGTTTTCAAAGGGGCGGCGGTTGTGACCATGATTGGCTTGGATGTCTGGGCGATATTTTTTGCGGAGAAGGTATAGCGTTTGAGGCGAGAAATGCGGGAAAGGAAAAAAAGGCAATCCTGTCTCCAGTTTTGATCTCCTTACTGCTTACTGCTTACTGCTTACTGCTAACTCTCCTTCCAGGCGCGCTAGGTTTTCCCGGGCAAACTCAATGGTGGGATCCATTTCGAGGGCTATCTGGTAGAGACGGATGGCTTCTTTTTTATGGCCCATCTCTCGCAGATTTGAGCCGATATTGGCGTAGTCGATGGCGGACCCGGGATCGAGCTCCAGGGCTCTTTCGAACTGCTCAATAGAGCGTTCGTGCTCTTTGAGTGTGAAATAGCAAAAACCCAGCAGATTATAGATCTCCTTAAGGTTGGGATCAAACTCCCTTGCCAGTTCCAAAGCCTCGATGGCGCCCTTGTAGTCTTCCATATCCTTCAGGCACACGCCTATATGTGTATGGACGCTGGCTATATCCAGTGGGCCGGGATTCAGGTCCAAGGCTGTTTCAAACTCCTTCAGCGCTTCCCGCGGTTTTTCCTGATATTCCAGGGCTAATCCCATGAAAAAGTGCAGATCGTAACGGTTGGGAAATGATTCAATCAATTTTTGGATCCTAGCCACTGCCTGTGGTCCCTCAACGGTCTGGCTGAGTATCTTGGCAGCGTGAAAAACCACGCTGGCATCCCTGGTACGATCTCGGAAATGGGCCCCTGGTATTATGCTATAGACAGAAGGGATCCCCAGCTGTGGGTGGGTTACATCAATGACCAGTACCTCTAGGCCGATACGAGAAAGGGCGGAAACACAGCGCTCTATTTCAGTCTTGAAGTTGTCGTGGGTAAGGTCGGGAAGACTTTTTATGGACACCACAGGCGCTGCAGAGGTTATGTAGCTGGCTTCCTCCAAACTCTTATACTTGGGGAGGGTCGGTCGATAACTGGTGCGATTTTGGAAATCTCCCGCCAGTTGAGCGATCTCGGTGAGAGCACGAACGAGGGATTTCTCTGGATTAGTGGTGGTGCCGGCAGTGAAAACGATTTCACTTCTTTCGGGGAAAGTACTGGGATCCCAGGCCAGAGTGCCTACTGTGGGAATCCCAGTGTCCAAAGAAAAGTCCTTGATGAAAACTTCAAGTGATTGTGCGGCAAATTTGTCAAGCAGTTCCCGCGCTGCTGGATCTTGGACACTGGCGGGATCGATGCTTGGGGTGACCATCCGCTCGTGGCTGATTACCGAGGAGACGTGACGCTCTACCACTTCGCACAAACTCTGCAGGATGGCCTCTTCAAGTGCGTTGCCAGCGGCAGGGCCATTGTATTCATGGATGGTGTAAAACCAGTCGATTGGAATCAGCACTTCAGAATTCCTGGTCAGGTTGCACCCCTTGGTCCAGCGAAAGGGTAACTCTCTCAGTGCAGCAGTGCCCAGCTTCGGATCAGTCTCGTTGTCATTAAGCGACTGCCACAACATTTCCATGGGTAGGGTATTGCCGTCCAACTCCGAGTAGGTGGCCATGGGAAAGCGTGTGTTCTTGATGTAGGAAAAAAAGCTGAAGCGCTCGGCAAGTTCCATCAGGGCGCTGGCCTCTGCCTGAATCACCGTATTTCCTTTCCCCATCTGCTTTTTGGTGGAGGTGAGCGGCACAGCATCTGTGCCACAGAGGCTTATGTAGACAGGGATGTCCAAGCGGCCGGAGTCAATGCGCATGGTTTTGTCCAATATGTCCAAATCCACGCCGGCAAACCGCTCTCGCACATGAGCCACCGTTTCCTCAGGAGAAAGCACTTTATCCTGATCGTACGTATAAGACTTGAAAACGTCCTGTAGTCGAAAGCACTCGCCCATGAATTTCCTTTCCTAGTGAACGTGTAGGGTTATTGATTTATAGGTCAATGACTGACCGTTGTCAAGAAAACAGGGCTGTGAGATTTTCCTGTATTTGATCTCTCGGAGTGCTCTGTGATCTCTGTGAGAGATATGAATCGCCTGAAAACGCTTTCAGGCGGACAGGCTGGCTCCATATCGCAGGGGGCGAATATTGAGGGATAGGGAGTTGTTGTCAAGCCGAAGATATTTGTGGCGGACAAGGTCGTCGATATTCTTTTGGAAGTCTTCTTCTTGCAGGTTTAGAAAGTGAGGGACATACGTTCCGTATTCATTTAACTTGCCCTTGGAATCTAGGTAATAGAGGGTAAAGAGCACAAACTTCTGATGCTGGCTGAGTCTCTGGTCTGTAAGGATATGATCCTTCAAGTTTTTGGGGAGGTGCAACGCTGGTTTGATATCAATATGGGTTTCGCTTTCCACAATCTGAGCCTTTCAATTCCCTCTTGAGAGTTTTCAGGCAACATTACCCGAAAGCATCCGGATTTACAATAGTTTTTCCACTCCTTTATCAGCTCCATCGACTGTAGGAGCAACCTTTGGTTGCGATGGCACAAGTCTGACTCGCCTAATTGTCGCCAGCAGCCTCCGGCCCAGAGGGGCCTACGCCCCGTAGGAAAACTCGCTCCTACCTGGCTAGATATAGCCTAAGACCTCGCTCTTTTAATAACTCGCAAAAGCCTCTCAGCTCCCTTGCCTTTGAAACGCAAAGGCAAGCCGCGAACGTGCAGCAAAGAGGTCAGATTCCCCGGCATTTCGCGGGCCACTCTGACCATGAATTCATTGTTCATAACTCGAAACGGAGCTTTGTTGGTACTGCGGGCCAAACGCTCTCGATAAGCGGATAGCTCCTTTAGAACTCGCAGGGAAGGCTCAGGCAATTTCTGGGCCCCATTTAACCTGAGGTAACCATCTGGGTCCCACTTTTTAGGAGGATTCAACCGCATCTGCTCCAGCCGTGCATATTTTTTTTGCGCCAGGGACCAAAGATTTTTTTTCAGGAGTTCACCGTGAAGCCGATTCCTCAAATCTATGAGGAAGTGGGTGTCCAGTTGGGCATAGTAAAGCTGTTCAGGGGATAAAGGTCGCTTTTCCCAGTTGCAGCGCTGATACTTTTTATCCAGTTTAACTCCGAACTCCTCTGCAAGGATTCTAGCAAGCCCCAATTTACTCCGTCCCAGGAGGCGGCACGCCACCGAAGTATCAAAGACGTTCTGCATCTGGAACCGAAAGTCCTTTTTAAAACCGATCAGGTCGTTTTCAGCCGCGTGTAGTACCTTTTCAATCGAGGGGTCGGCAAAAATACGACCGAGAGGAGAGATGTCGTCCAAGGCCAGAGGATCAAGGATAAAGTCTTCATGGTCCCGCGAGATCTGAATGAGACAGACGCGCGGTCTGTAGGCAAAAAAGCTGTTTGATTCCGAATCTACAGCCAAGTGCTTCGCATCGCTGATATATTCGAGAAATTTGTCCAGTTCAGGCTGACTTGCAATCAGTTTAGGGGGATGCATGGACGCTTTCATAACACATTCTCGTATGCTATAAAAGAACAATATTTGTGCGAGTTCACAATGAAAAAGAGACGCAAAAGAAATACTTCTCGGAGTGCTCAACCCCCGAAGTCTGATTCTAGTGATAGCCTCAATACACCCTTTTCCTGTCTTGCTGACATGCTGAAGCAGACTCAGGCTGAAACCCAACCGGATAACAAGGAAGGTAAAACAATTCCTGAGCCGGAGCGGGAATCATGCCCATCGAACCAGCCGAAGTCTGGCAATGGACCCGAGGAAGAGGACAGTTTGTTTCAGGAGGCGATGGCTGGGGTGGAGCCTTTACAATCCAACAAAGTGAAAGAGAGAGTCCCTGGGCCGCTGTCAAAACCAAGCAGACGGCCGCTGCTGGAAGGAGAGTTGGAAGCATATGCGCAACTGGTTGACCTTGTGAGCGGTGAGGGCAGTTTTGATATTGAATATACTGATGAATACATAGAGGGTGCGGTTGTGGGTGCCGATCCTGACTTACTACCGAAACTGCGGCGCGGTGATTTTTCTATCCAGGCCCATTTTGACCTCCATGGAATGACCGCAGCAGAGGCACGGGAGGCGGTGGAGCGCTTCATACTTTCCAGCGTGATCAAGGGGCTGCGATGCGTGCTGATCATTCACGGACGAGGACTCAATTCGCGAGATCAGATTCCTATCCTTAAGGAACGGATGTCAAGCTGGCTCAAACGTGGTCGGCTGAAGAAGATGGTGCTTGCTTTCGCTACGGCGCAGCCCTGCGACGGTGGTGCAGGTGCTATGTGTGTTTTTTTACGGAAGTGTCAGCCAGAAAGGATAAGGTTTACAGATTGAATGTAATTGAAGCCGATGTCGCCTTACTGCCCGTATCAGGTACCTATGTGATGGGGGCCGATGAGGCGATCCAGGCGGCACGGGCACTCAATCCCAAGGTAGCCGTTCCTATGCACTATGGAGCCTTTGTTGGGGCTCAGACTGACGCCGAGCGTTTCAGGGACCAACTGGCTGGGAAGATAGAGGTGGTGATTCTGGAGAAGTAGTAGCTGTCACCGGCTGATCATGGTAGAAACTGGAGAAAAATGGCCTTTTCAGTTATAATCCGTGGTCCAGAAACAGTATGAAGGTAGTGGCTGTTCCTCGTTTTGAGGGAGGAGAGTAATATCCGGTGGAAAATCCAAGCTTTTACTTGTGGATAGGTCTGGCTCTTGGAGCTGTTGTCGGGGCGGGAGCAGCATTTCTCTATGCAAGAATCCGTGGTTTTTTTGCCAAATCAGAGGTGTCACAATTGCGGCAAGAAAACCGTACCCTGAAGCAACGTCTTGAGAAAAAGGACAAGCACATCCAGGAGATGATGTACCATACTGAAAAGATCGCCGCGGGTCTGGCTGAGCAAAACAACGGGAAGACTAACCATGGATCGTAAACTTAGTGTTGCTGGTGGGTTCCCAGTTTCAAAATCACAAATCCCAAGCACCAAATCTCAGGATTTCAGGTGTCAGGGAGGAAAAACAATAAAGCTGAAACCTGAACACTGAAACCTGAAACCTCCATTTTCTCCTCAACTCTCCAGGGTCTTTTTGAATTGGCGGATCACAAATCGACCTAGATCGGAAAGATCTGTCTTTCTTAGGTGACCGTCCAGATTAGCGAGGGGAATTTCAGCCCTGGCCATAGCTCGATGGCCACCGGCACTTCCCAACCTGCCAAAGGCTTTGATCGCCTTGGAGCCAGCATTTTTTCTGAATCCA
>Ga0255040_10000035_pt1 | contig 26610 bp, 21 predicted proteins | sample BC1_12_2_MG_FD_181711 | JGI IMG/M metagenome (GOLD analysis project Ga0255040, IMG submission 181711) | Seawater microbial communities from Strait of Georgia, British Columbia, Canada - BC1_12_2 | ecosystem: Environmental > Aquatic > Marine > Strait | place: Canada: British Columbia | collected... | reverse complement strand
GCCACGCAGCAAGTTCGACCAGCTGCCACTCGATGGCCTCCGCGCCGGTCTTTTCGCGCGCCGCCGCAAGCATCTCGGCCGAACTGTCGAGCGCAACAATCGAAGCCCGCGACCAGCGCTCGGCGAGCAGGCCTGTCACGTTTCCGCTCCCGCAGCCGAGGTCGACGATGCGCCGTGGCGAATCGAGCACGACACGACTCAGCAGATCGATCGCCGGCCGCATGCGGTGATCGGCAAAGACCTCGTAAGACTGCGGATTCCAGGGCATGGGGTCAGTGGGCGCTGCGCATGGCGCGGCTATTTTCCGATACAAAACCGCGAGAAGATCTCGCCCAACAGATCGTCCGCACTGAATTCGCCGGTGATTTCGCCGAGCGCCAGTTGTGCCAGGCGCAGTTCCTCGGCGAACAGCTCCCAGCGCGCGCGTTCCTCGCTCGCCGCCTCGAGATGCCTGCGCGCCACCGCCAGCGCCCGCAGGTGCCGCTCGCGCGCGAGAAATACCGACCCTTCGCCTGGGTGCCAGCCGGCGGCGTCGAGGAGTGCGCGGCGCAGCGCGTCAAGCCCCTCGCCTGACTTCGCGGATACCGCCACCCTATTGGTTCGCTCCGCCGGCGCGGGCGCAATATCGATCTTGTTTGCCACGCGCACACAGGGGACATCGGCCGGAAGCGCCTCGAGCAGCGCGCGCTCCTCCGGTCCGAGCCCGACGCCCGCTTCGAACACGAACACGATGACGTCGGCGCGTGCGATCTCCTGATGCGCGCGCTCGACGCCGACGCGCTCGACTTCCTCGCGCGACTCGCGCAATCCCGCCGTGTCGACGACGACCAGCGGGATGCCGTCGATCTCGATCGACTCGCGCAGCGCGTCCCGCGTCGTGCCCGCGACCGGGGTCACAATCGCCCGCTCCTCGCCGGCGAGACGATTCAGCAGGCTCGACTTGCCGACGTTTGGGCGGCCCGCGAGTACGACGTGAATTCCGCTGCGCAGCAGGCTGCCCTGCCGGCTTTTGTCAAAGACCGTATCAAGCGCAGCGCGCACACGTTCGAGCCGCCGTGCCGCGTCGTCCCGGTGCAGCGCGTCAACATCCTCTTCAGAAAAGTCGAGCATCGCCTCGGTCAGCGCACGCAACTCGACCAGCTGCTTCAGCAGTGATTCGATTGCGGCCGAAAACTCGCCTTTAAGCGAACGCAGTGCCGAGCGGGCCGCGCTGCGGCTCGCCGCGTCGATCAGATCGGCGACCGCCTCGGCCTGCGCAAGGTCGATGCGCCCCTCGAGGTAGGCACGGCGCGTGAACTCGCCAGGCTCTGCGAGCCGCGCACCGGCATCCAAACAGGCGCCCAGCACCGCGTGCATCACCACGGTCCCGCCATGGCCCTGCAGCTCGAGCACCGGCTCGCCGGTATAGGAATGGGGCGCGGGAAAGAAGACCACGAGCCCCTCGTCGATCGTCTCGCCGGCTGCGCCACGAAAAGCACTCAGCCGCGCATGCCTGGGTGACGGCAGCGATCCGGTCAACGCGCGGGCGATGTCGGGAACCTTGGCGCCCGAAACGCGCACCACGCCGATCCCGCCGCGCCCAGCGGGCGTCGCGATCGCCGCAATTGTGTCGCGCGCTACGGCAGTCGTATCAGCGTCTGACATGGGCAGTCTTTTCGCGCTCGAACATGCGCTGAATCTGCCACTGCTGTGCGATCGAAAGGCAATTGTTCACCAGCCAGTAGAGCACCAGACCGGCCGGGAAGAAGAAAAAGAACACGCTGAAGATATACGGCATGAACTGCATCACCTTCGCCTGCACCGGATCGGGCGGCTTTGGGTTCATGCGTGTCTGCAGAATCATCGTGGCGGCCATCAAGATCGGCAGAACGTAGAACGGATCGCGAACCGAAAGGTCGTGGATCCAGAGAATGAACGGCGCGTGGCGCAATTCGATCGCCGCGAGCAGCACCCAGTACAGCGAGATGAATACCGGAATCTGCACCAGAATGGGGAAACAGCCCCCGAGCGGATTGATCTTCTCGGTTTTGTACAACTCCATCATCGCCTGGTTCAGCTTCTGGCGATCGTTCCCGTACATCTCACGCATCTTCGTCAGGCGGGGCGTGACCAGCTTCATCTTGGCCATCGACTTGTAGCTTGCCGCCGACAGCGGGAAGAACACCCCCTTGATCACCATCGTGAGCAGGATGATTGCGACGCCCCAGTTGCCGGTCAGGGAATGGAATTTTTCGAGCAGCCAGAAAAGGGGCCAGGCGATGATCGTGAGCCAGCCGTAGTCGACGACGAGATCGAGGCCGGGCGCCGCGACCTTGAGCCGGTGCTGTTCCTGCGGTCCGACGAAGAGCTGCGAGGTGACGCTTCCCGTTTCGCCCGCGGCAATCTCGCCCACGCCCTGAATAACGCCGACGGCGTACAGCCCGTCAGGACGCTTCTCGGTGTAGTACTCGCGCAGGGTGTCCTTGGGTGGCATCCAGGCGGCGACAAAGTAGTGTTGGACCATTCCGATCCAGCCGTCCGTCGCCTGCGCGGGAATGCCAGTGTCCTTTTTCTCGACGTCGGAGAAATCGACCTTGTGATAGGCCTTCTCCAACGTGTAATACACGGGGCCAGCGAAGGTCTTCATCATTGGATTACCGCCGTCTGGCACCTGGTCGTTGCGCACGAGCAGAAAGTACGCATGCGGCTGAATCGGGGCGGCGGTCGTGTTCTTCACCTCAAATGCCACATCGATGATGTAACTGTCGCGGCGGAAGGTGTAGCGCTTCTCAATCATCACACCGTCACTGCCCTGCGCCCTGAGGCGCAGCTCCAGCTTTTCCTGTCCTGCTGTGAACTCGCGCGGACCCGGTACGAACTGCCAGAGGCTGCGATGGTTGGGGCCCGCTTCCCCGGTCAACCCGCTTTGCGCGGTATAGGAATACTTAGGCCCGAGGAGCACGAGCGGCTTGGTCGGGTCCAGGGCGTCGCGGTGCTTCAGGAGTTCGACGCGGCGCAAGGTGCCGCCGACGCTGTCGATGTCCACGATCATTAGATCGGTCCGCACGCGTACAACCTCGCCCTTGGTCGTCGCTGCGGCGGGGGTCGGCGGGGCAACCGCACTGCCTTTTGCAGTCGGCGCCGGCGCGGCTTTGCCTTCGATCGGCGCGCTCGGCGTCGGCACAGTGGGCTGCGCGCGCGTCGCCGCCGTCTCTGCCGGCTGCTTGGGCTGATTGTGCTCTTGCCAATTGAAATAGAGCATCATCAGCGAGACGCTGAATACAAACATCAGGACGAGACGCTGAATGTCGGGGTTCATCATCCGTTACGCCCTTGGTCGCCCGCACCGGGTACCGGGTCGTAGCCGCCGTCGTGCCACGGGCCGCAGCGACAAATCCGCGACGCCGTCAGCCAACTCCCGCGCAAGGCGCCGTGGCGACCGAACGCCTCCTCGGCATATTCCGAGCAACTCGGGTAGAACCGGCAGGCAGGCGGCAGCAACGGGCTGACCAGCATCCGATAGGACCGCACGATGAGCCGAAGTAGCTTCGCAATCATTTCTCTTCCAGGCGTACCAACAGCGCCCGCAGGCGCGTCATCATCTCGGCCGAGGGCTTGATGCCCAGTGGCGGTCGCACGAGCAGATCGATCGGCCCGAGTACGGATTGTTCGAGTCGAAAGGCCTCGCGGATGTTCCGCTTGATCGCATTACGCGTTGCCGCGAGACGGGCATGGCGGCGCGAGATAACGATCCCAAGGCGCGCCGGGCCGCTGTCGCGGCGTGCCACGTAAAACAGAAAGCCGCCGGCGCTGTGCCGCGCACCCTCCCGAAACAGGCGCTCAAAGTCGACGCGCTGCGTAAGGCGTTGCGCGCGTCCGAACGCCAAGCGAGTCGGCGAAGCGGCGCTGGGCACGCACGCGCCGGACTTAGACGCCGAGGCGCTTGCGCCCCTGCGCGCGGCGGGACCGCAGAACAGCGCGCCCGCCCCGCGTGCGGCTCCGCACCAGAAACCCGTGACGCCGTGCGCGCCGTGTCTTCGACGGCTGAAAAGTCCGCTTCATCACTGCCCCGATGGAAAAAGGGCGGTATTACAGCCTGCGCCACTAGTCATTGTCAAATCAAGCTTTTTTGGGCATCCCGCCTGTGGATAACTTTTCGCGTTGTAGGTAGAATTTGATCGTTGCCGCAGCGCCTTTTTATCCCGTCGGTAACGCAATCAAACGAGCACCCAAAGAAGCTACCCGCCCGATGCAAAACCTCTGGGAAGCGTGCCTGCGTCGTTTAGAGCAGGAACTCCCCACACAGCAGTTCAATACGTGGGTTCGCCCCCTCACCCGAGAGGATTCCGACGACGCGCGAACACTCGTGCTTGCGGCGCCGAACCGTTTCGTGCTCGAACTCGTGCGCGACCGGTTCGCGGCAAAAATCGAGCGACTCGCTGCTGAAGCTAGCGGGCGTGTGCTCGAGCTGAAGCTCGTGCTGGCGCAGGGCTTGGACGCGCCGCTGCGCGCTGCGCCGAGTGTCGACACGCTGGCCAAGCGCGATACACCCGCGCTCCTCGAACAGGCGCGCTTGAATCGGGCCTTCACCTTTGACAGCTTCGTCACCGGCAAGGCAAATCAACTCGCTCGTGCGGCCGCGATCCAGGTGGCGGAGAACCCGGGTGTGTCGTACAACCCGCTATTCGTCTACGGCGGCGTCGGCCTCGGCAAAACGCACCTCGTACAGGCCATCGGCAATCACCTCGCCGAGCAACGGCCTGAGGCGCGCATCCGCTACATCCACGCCGAGCAGTACGTCTCCGATGTAGTGCGCTCCGTGCGCCAGCGTTCGTTCGACGATTTCAAGCGCTATTACCACTCGCTCGACCTGCTCCTCATCGACGATATCCAGTTTTTCTCCAACAAGGACCGGACGCAGGAGGAGTTTTTTTACGCCTTTAACGCGATCGTCGAAGCCCACAAACAGATTGTGATCACCTGTGATACCTACCCGAAGGAAATCTCGGGAATGGAGGAACGGCTGATTTCGCGCTTCGGGGTGGGGCTCACCGTCGCAGTCGAGCCACCCGAACTCGAGATGCGGGTCGCAATCGTGCTCAAGAAGGCCGAGCTCGAGGCGAACGCGTTGCCCGAAGACATTGCGTTCTTCATCGCCCAGAACATCCGCTCGAACGTGCGCGAGCTCGAGGGCGCGCTCAAAAAGGTCCTCGCCTTCGCGCGTTTCACGGGTCGCGACTTGAATCTGGACCTTGCCAAAGAGGCGCTGCGCGACATATTGAGCGTCGCCAACCGGCAGATCACGATCGACGGCATTCAGAAGACCGTCGCCGACTATTTCAAGATCCGGATGGCCGACATGCACTCGAAGAAACGCAGCCGCAATGTCGCCCGACCGCGACAGGTTGCGATGGCGCTGGCCAAGGATCTGACACAAATGAGTCTGCCGGAAATTGGCGAGGCATTCGGCAACCGCGATCACACGACGGTGCTACACGCCTGCCGAACGATCACCGACCTGCGCAAAAAGGATGGCGGGCTCAATCGGGACTACGTTGTGCTCGAGCAGGTCCTCAAGCGATGAATCTACCGGACAAACAAGCTGTGTGTAGCGGCGGGAGGAATTGTGAATAACTCGTCGAACAAAGAAATCTGGCTAAGTTGTTCGTTTTCGTACACAAACTATGCACAGCTTCTCCCGGGCGCAGGATCGACGCAAGTCGTTGTTAGTGACAGGAAATTTGCGTTATCCCGTGAATTGAATCGCACCTATTACTACTACTAAGGTATTAAAGATGGTTCTAGTAAAAGCAAAGCGCGACGACATACTCGAACCGCTGTCCGCCGTCAGCGGCATCATCGAACGCCGTCATACGCTGCCGATCCTGTCGAATGTGCTGATTACGCGCAGCGCCGATGCGCTTTCGTTCCTGGCGACCGACATCGAGATCCAGATCAGGGCGCAGGCATCAATCGGCGACGGTGGAGAGCCCCGCGCCGTTACCGTGGGCGCGCGCAAGCTCGTCGACATCCTGCGCGCATTGCCAGACGGCGCAGAGGTGACCCTTCAACAGCAGGACAAGCGTCTGCAGGTCAAGGCTGGCAAGAGCCGGTTCACGCTGCAGACGTTGCCGGCGGAGGATTTCCCGAAACTTGCGTCCCCCACGGGGGAGACGGCACGTTTTGCGTTGCCACAAAAGGCGCTGCGCCACCTGCTGAGCATGGTGCAGTACTCCATGGCACAGCAGGACATCCGCTATTACCTGAATGGCTTGCTGATGGTCGTCGAAGATCAGAATCTGAGGCTGGTCGCGACCGACGGGCACCGACTCGCCTATACGGCGATGGCACTCGAGAGCGCGCTGCCGCGCCAGGAAGTGATCGTGCCAAGGAAAACGGTGATTGAAATGAGCAAACTGCTCTCCGATACCGACGCGACGGTCGACATTGAACTGTCTGCGGGCCAGGCGGCGTTCAAATTCGGCGGCGTCGAGCTTGTTTCTAAGCTCGTCGACGGCAAGTTTCCAGACTACACGCGCGTCATTCCAACGCAGCACAAGAACGAACTGCGGGTCGAGCGTGAAGTTCTGCGTCAGGCGCTGCTGCGCGCGGCGATCTTGTCGAACGAGAAATTCCGCGGCGTGCGCTGGGTGCTCACCGACGGCAGCCTCAAGATTGTCTCGTCGAATGCCGAGCAAGAAGAAGCGCAAGAGGAGATCGACGTCCAGTACACGGGTGAGGCGCTCGACATTGGATTCAACGTGAACTATCTGCTGGATGTCCTAAACAACATGGGCGGTGCGGAGGTGGAATGCCTGTTTGGCGACGCCGCCTCAAGTACGCTCTTTCAGTTCGCATCGGAACCGGAGTTTCGATACGTCGTTATGCCGATGCGGATTTGACCGGGTCGGCGTGAAATCAGCGTTTGAATAGGAAGAATCAGCGTGGGTGAAGCGGAAGAACAGGCGGCGGTAAACGCGGAATCGTACGGTTCGGACAGCATCAAGGTCCTTAAGGGTCTCGAGGCGGTTCGCAAGCGCCCCGGGATGTACATCGGCGATACCTCGGACGGCACCGGGCTGCACCATATGGTATTCGAGGTGGTCGACAACGCCGTCGATGAAGCCCTCGCGAATTTCTGCGACGAAATCGTGGTCACGATTCACACCGATAGCTCGATCTCGGTGCGCGACAACGGGCGCGGTATTCCGACCGACGTCATGGAGGACGACGAACTCAAACGATCGGCGGCGGAAATCGTGATGACCGAACTGCACGCGGGTGGAAAGTTCGACAACAATTCCTACAAAGTGTCTGGCGGATTGCACGGCGTGGGCGTTTCCGTCGTCAATGCGCTCTCGCAATGGCTGCGGCTCACCATCTGGCGCGACGGCCGCGTCCATGAGGTCGAGTTTCACGACGGCGCACCGACCGGTTCGCTGCGTGTGACGGGTGCCACGGAAAAACGCGGGACGGAGGTGCATTTCCTGGCGTCGAGGGAGGTGTTTGGAAGCATTGACTATCACTCCGACATCCTTGCGCGCCGCCTGCGCGAACTGTCGTTTCTCAATAACGGCGTGCGTATCCTTTTGGTCGACCAACTTGCGGGCAAGGAAGAAAGCTTTGAGTTTTCGGGTGGCGTGAAGGGTTTCGTCGAATACATGAATCGCGCGAAGTCGGTTCTGCACCCGAACGTGTTCGACGCATCCGGCGAAAAGGAGGGGATCGAGATCGACGTCGCAATGCAGTGGAACGACGCGTACCAGGAGTCGGTACTGTGCTTCACGAACAACATTCCGCAACGCGACGGCGGCACGCACATGACGGGTCTGAGGGCGGCCCTGACGCGCGTGCTGAACAAGTACATCGAGCAGCACGAGGTCGCCAAGCGCGCGAAGGTCGAGACGACTGGCGACGACATGCGCGAAGGTCTGGCCTGTGTGCTATCGATCAAAGTGCCGGAACCAAAGTTTTCGTCGCAGACGAAGGAAAAGCTCGTCTCCTCCGAAGTGCGCCCCGCAGTCGAGGAGATTGTCGCCGAGCGGCTGCGCGAGTATCTGGATGAGCGGCCGAACGATGCGCGCGTGATCACGGGAAAAATCGTTGAGGCGGCACGGGCGCGCGAGGCCGCGCGGCGTGCGCGCGACATGACGCGGCGAAAGGGCGTACTCGACTCGATGGGTTTGCCGGGAAAACTGGCTGATTGCCAGGAGCGCGATCCCGCGAAAAGCGAGCTCTACCTTGTCGAGGGCGATTCGGCCGGTGGTTCCGCCAAGCAGGGACGCGATCGTCGCTTCCAGGCGATTCTGCCGCTCAAGGGCAAAATCCTGAACGTCGAAAAAGCGCGCTTCGACAAAGTGCTCTCGTCGGCGGAGATCGCGACGCTGATTACGGCGCTCGGCTGCGGCATCGGGAAGGAGGAATACAACCCCGAGAAGCTGCGCTACCACCGCATCATCATCATGACGGACGCGGACGTCGACGGTTCGCACATCCGGACGTTGCTGTTGACCTTCTTCTATCGGCAGATGCCCGAGCTTGTCGAGCGCGGGCATATCTATATCGCTCAACCGCCGCTATTTCGGGCGAAACTCGGCAAGGCCGAGCGCTACCTGAAGGACGAGCACGAACTGAACGAGTTCATGCTGAAGCAGGCTCTGGTCGAGGCTGCACTCTGTCCGGCGGCGAGCCGCGAGCCGATCACGGGCGATGCGCTCGCCGAACTCTCGAAGTCCTACCTGGTCTCCGAAGCGGTGATCAAGCGCGCGTCGCGCTGGATCGACCGCGACGCGTTGATCGCGATTTTGCGCGGGGTTCAGATCGATCTCTCGCGCCGCGAAACGGCGGAGGCCTCGGCGGACGCTCTGCTCGCTGCGATACCCGGCAATGGTGTCCAGGTGCGCGCGGACTTCGACGCCAAGACGGATCGCTACCAGATCCGGATCGAGCGCAGCCTGCACGGCAATGTGCGTACCTCAAACATCGACACGGAGTTCGTCGCCTCGGGCGACTACGCGCAGATTCGGCAGACCGCCGAGGTGCTGCGCGGGCTCGTTGGCGTGGGCGCCTACGTGCAGCGCGGCGAGAAAAAGCAGCCGGTGCGCGATTTTCCGGAGGCCATGCGCTGGCTGCTTGCGGAAGTAAACAAAGCCATGACGCTGCAGCGCTACAAGGGGCTCGGCGAAATGAATCCGCCGCAGCTTTGGGAGACGACCATGGATCCGACCGCGCGTCGTTTGCTGCGGGTCCAGATCGAGGACAGCATTGCGGCCGATGAAATTTTCACCAAACTGATGGGCGACGACGTCGAGCCGCGCCGCGCGTTCATCGAGTCAAACGCGCTCGGGGTACGCAACCTCGACGTCTGACGTCTCGGTCGCCGCAACCTACCCGCGCGCGCCCGCAACGACTAGGCGCGGCGCTTGCGCGGCGCTTTTGACGCCACTGGGGCTTTTTTCCGGGCCGGTGGCTTGCGCACCGCGGCGGTCTTGCCAGCGGCCGGCGCCTTAGCGCGAATGGGCGCCTTGGCCCGCGCAGGCCTGTTAGTCTCAGCGGGCGCTGCCGTCGCGCCGCCGGGACGGATCGCACGCGGCATGAATTCGAAGCCAACGCGGCCCTCGGGTTGACGCGCCAGGAATGCCTTGAACGGCCGGCCCTTCTTCGAGATGAAGCGGGTCAACAGATCCGTCTTTCCTTCGGCAAGCAGTTTTTCCATTTGCGCGCGTTCGACGGGTTGCTGAAGGATCACCTTGCCCGAGCGGAAATCGCAGGCGCGGTTTTCACCGAAGGCCTTTTCGCAAACGTAGGCTGCGCCATGTTCATATACGCTGGCGCCGCATTTCGGGCAGAGGCCGAGACGCTGCTGTTCCGAAAAGTCCGGCGCTTCCGCGGACTGTTCCGACGCCGACCCTTGACCGAAATCGAACTCGATCCGGTATTCATCGGTAAGCCGAATGCCGGCCGAAAATGGTCTGCCGATCTTGCTGCGAAATCCGTTTAGTGGCCCGATGAAGCGGTCGTGTAGCAGGCCCGCCATTTCCTCGGGCGACCACTCGCGCCCGGAGAGGACTTTCCAGAGCGAGAAATCGCATTTCTGACACTGGAATTTGCGGTAGTTCTCCTGCACCGTACCACCACATTTCGGGCATGGCTCGGCGACCGTGGCAAACGCGGCATCTGGAATCTCGCCATTGCGGATGCGCTCGACGAGCTCGCGCGTGACCTCTTGGATGTGGTCCATGAACTCCTCGCGCCGCAGCTTGCCCTGCTCCATCTGCTTGAGTTTGTACTCCCAGTCACCGGTCAATTCCGGGGATGTGATTTCGTTGACGCCGAAGTGCTTGAAGGCGAAGAACAGCGAAAACGCTTTGGGCGCAGGAACCAGTTCCTTGCCGTTGCGGTGTATGTATTCCTCGCGTAGCAGACCTTCAATGATGGCGGCACGGGTTGCCGGTGTGCCCAGGCCCTTGGCTTCCATGGCTTCGCGCAGCTCGTCGTCTTCGACGAGCTTCCCGGCGCCTTCCATGGCGGACAGCAGTGTCGCCTCCGTGTAACGCGGCGGCGGCTTGGTCTGGTTCGCCTGGCTCTTGACCTCCAGCACGCCGACGGCTTCGTCGGGTTCCACACGGGGCAGGTTGTCGCCCTCGCCTTGTGCCGCGCGTCCGTACACCGCGAGCCAGCCGGGCTTGTGCAGCACGCGCCCGTCGGTGCGGAACTGGTGCACCCCGATATGCGTCATCCGCGTCGTCTGCAGGAACTCGGCGGCCGGATGGAACACCGCCAGGAAGCGGCGGACCACCATGTCGTAGAGCTTTTGTTCCGCATCGTTCAGCTGTCCCGGCAGCTGCAGGGTCGGAATGATCGCGAAATGGTCGGAGATCTTGCTGTTGTCGAAAATCCGACGACTGGGTTTGACCCATCCGTTCTTCAAGACATTTCGAGCGTGCTCGGCGAACGCATCTACCTTGGCGAGTGATTTCATCGCCTGGCTGACATTACCCAGATAGTCTTCGGGCAACGCGCGTGAGTCGGTCCGCGGATAGGTCAGCACCTTATGGCGCTCGTACAGCGACTGCGCGAGCCCGAGCGTGCCCTTGGCGGAAAAGCCGAATCGACCATTCGCCTCGCGCTGCAGACTCGTGAGATCGAATAGCAGCGGCGGCAGCTGCGACGCGGGTCGCGTGTCTTCCGAGACGCTGCCGCGGCCGTCGCGGCAGGCGGCAACGATCGCATCGGCGGCTTCGCTGCTCCACAGGCGGTCAGCCCGGCGCTCGCTGTCGTTGTCCTTGCGAAACGCCGGATCGACCCAGCGTGCGGCGTACTCCCCCGCATTCGCCGCGAACCGGGCCTGCACTTCCCAGTAGTCGCGCGGCACGAAGGCGCGAATACGTTCTTCGCGCTCGACCATCACCGCCAGCGTCGGCGTCTGCACCCTGCCGACCGGTGTCAGGTAAAAGCCGCCCTCCTTGGAGTTAAACGCGGTCATTGCGCGCGTGCCGTTGATGCCGACCAGCCAGTCGGCTTCCGAGCGACATTTCGCCGCATCCGCGAGCGGCAGCAGCGCTTCGTCTGGACGCAAGCTTGCGAAACCGTCAACGATCGCCTGTGGCGTCATCGATTGCAGCCAAAGACGCGAAATGGGCTTTTTCGTGCGCGCGTGCTGAACGATGTAACGAAAAATGAGCTCGCCTTCACGGCCCGCGTCGCAGGCGTTGACCAGTCGCGTAACGTCCTTACGCTTGATCAGGCGTAACAGCAGACTGAGACGCTCGGCATTCCGCTCGATCGGCGCGAGCTCGAAATGCGGCGGGACGACGGGCAGATTTGCGAACGACCACTTGCCACGTTTGACTTCAAACCCCTCGGGCACCGCGAGCTCGAGCAGATGCCCAACCGCCGCCGCGAGTACGTGGGTGTCGCTTTCAAAGTAATTGCCCTTGCGCGCGAAGCCGCCGAGCGCACGCGCGATGTCGGCGGCAACGGAGGGTTTTTCAGCAATGATGAGAGTCTTTGCCACGCGGGCGTTCCTGTGTTTCTCAGTTCGGTTATCGCGCCGATACGCGCTGCGCAAACGTTGCGCGCTGCGCCACCAGCCCGGAAGGGCCGCAGATGATAAGTGCAAACTCCGCGCTGCGGCAACCGCAGGTCACGGTTGTCTTGCGGAGCGCGCGTCTCGAAGCGTGGCGCCGTCGCGCAGAAAACGGTGTCCACGCCCGCTAGAACGACCGCGCGCGTCGGCCCGCTCGATGGGATTAGCTTGGCAATCGAGATTCTGGCGTGAGGAACAGATCGTGCGCGAGCAGCTGACGGCTCGGCAACCCCTGGTCCCAAAGCACCATCAGCACGATCATCTTCAGCTGCGTGAGCATGAGCGGCTCGCCGCCGGTCGCGAGGGCGCGTTCGAGGACCTGCTCTCGCGTCTGTGCACCGAGAACGCCCGAGCGCTCCCAGGTCAGCAGGAAACCCAGACAGGCGGCATCGAGCTTGTCGAGCTCGCGCGCCGAAAAAATTCGATGTGCGGCATTCGCGGCCGGCACCGCGACCGGCTCATGCGCCGCGGTCGCGCGCATGCCGGCGAGCCAACGCAGCGCGTTGTGGATCTCGTCGCGCTCGAATCCGACCGAGGACAGCTTGCGGGCGACCCGTTCGCCGTTGTACGCGATGTCAGTACGTTCATAGTGCTCGTACACGTAGGCGAGAACCTCGTACATGGGCGACTCCTCAGTGAAGACGTTGATAAAGACCGCCGGCGAGCGCGGAGACCTGGCCGGCGAGTTCGAGTTGGAGGAGTTCCGCGGCGATGCGCTCGGCAGGCCACCCTGCGCGCGCGCGCAGTGCCTCGAGGTCAACCGGGTCGTAGCCCATCAACGCAAGAAGTGGCGATTCCTGTCCCGCTGCCGCAGCCCCCGATGCCACGGGTGGGCGCGCGGGCCCGCGGTGCGGCAACAGCGCCGAGAGTTCCGACAGAACGTCGTCGGCGCTTTCCACGAGCTTGGCACCCGCCTTGATGAGTGCATGGCATCCCTTCGAAAGCGGCGAGTGGATCGAACCCGGGACCGCAAAAACCTCGCGTCCCTGATCGAGCGCCGCCCGGGCGGTTATCAGCGAGCCCGATTCGAGTGCCGCCTCGACGACCAGGCAGCCCAGGCACAGCCCGCTGATCAGCCGGTTGCGGCGCGGAAAGTGACCGGCCGCGGGTTGCGTACCAAGCGGAAACTCGCTGATGAGTGCGCCGCGCGCGGCAATCTCTGCGGCGAGCGCTGCGTGGCGCGCCGGATAGGTGACGTCGATCCCGGTACCCAGGATCGCGAGCGTCGAGCCTGGGCCGTCGGTCGCGCCATCGAGTGCGCCACGGTGTGCCGCCGCGTCGATGCCAAGCGCGAGGCCGGAAACGATCACCAGACCTGCATCTCTGAACGCACGCGCGAAGCGGTGCGCGTTGCGTGCGCCTTGCGCCGTCGCATTGCGGCTACCGACGATGGCGAGCGAGGGCTGGTTAAGAAGATCGACACGTCCGCGGACATAGAGGAGCGTCGGGGGATCGGCGATCTCGAGCAGCCGGCTCGGGTAGGTCGCGTCCCCGAGCGTGACGATCGCGCTGTCGGCGCCGTCATTCCATTCCCGCGCCTGCTCGACAGCCGCGTCTAGCGTGGCGGACTGGAGCGCTTCGTAGGCGGTGCGCGGCAGCGCGGCCGCGAGCTCGCGCGACGGCGCGGCAAGCACCTGCTCGGGCAGCCCGTAGCGAGTCAGCAATTCCCGGATTTTGGCGGGACCGAGGCCGGGTGCGAGAGTCAAACGAAGCCAACTCTCCAGCCCGGCGTCCGAACTCATCCCGGCAGACGCTTCCTGTGGAAAGCGAGGCCCGCGCCTCGGATGAGAGCGCGATCAATCACAAACGCGCGCTTGGGAGACTCACGGGGTCTGGACAACGTCCAGATTACTCAGGGGACGGCCGATCTTCATCACGATCGCGTACGCGACGCGATCGAAAACGCGAAACACGAACACCAGTCCGTAACGCTCCTCGGGGGTCTGCATGCTGCCGCTGTCGGCGACCTTGACCGTGCGGCTCTGGGTGTAAAGCGCGAGCACGTGACCCACGTCGATGCCGTCGGCGCGGCCCCGATTCAGGGCCACGATCGCGCCTTGGCCGGCCTCGGCAAGCCGACCGCCGGCCGTATGGATCGAGATGACACGACCCTTGATGAATGTAGCGGGGGCGTGCGGGGCGTAGGTAACGAGTTGCGGCTTACCGATTGCGATCAGTTTGTCGCCCTTGGTGACCTCTTGAATCGTGTGGCTGAGTCGGACCGTCGCCGGCTCGCCCGACGCCAACACAACCGCGGTCCCGAGGTATTTCGCCTCAAATCCCAAGGTCTGATTGGTATCCGGATCGATCAGCGCATCACCCTGCCGATAGACGAACCAGGATTTCGCCGAGGCATCGCTTAGCCCGCGAACGTAGACGCGCTCTCCCGCGGACATCGCCACGCGGTCATCCTCGGTGCCGACGATCGTCGGGGCCTTGTCGAGTCCACCGGGTTCGACCACCAGCGGTCGCGTCAGGAACGGTTCGATGATGGCAGGCGGGATACTCGGTATCGGCTTGTCGGTCGTTCCCTCGTCGCGTATGCGCGGCGAAAGCCGATTGGGGTCCTTGCTGCCGCTGGCGATAGAAAGGCGTCCACTCAGCCGATCGAGCCGAATCACGTCCCCGGGGTAGATCAGGTGCGGATTCTTGATTTGGTCCTTGTTCAGGTCCCAAAGCGCCGGCCAGCGCCACGGATCGTTCGTAAAGCGCCCGGATATGCCCCACAGCGTATCGCCCTTGACGACGACATAGCTGTCCGGCGCCTCCGCCTTGACCTGAGTCGGTTGAGGCGAAGCAGCCCCTGCCGGGCCAATCAGGCCGAAGAGGGCAAAAACAAGCGCTGTGATAAACTTTCGCAATTGCTCGAGCATACGACCCCCAATTCAGGGCTAAGTGTCGGGGAAGGCTTGAAATTCTGGCAACTCGCGCAAATCTAGCACAAACCAGAAAATGTTTACATGCAGCGTGAAATGCTGCACCTAATCTATTATATTCGCAAGCGTTTTCTGATCGACCGATGCCACTTCTGCACATTCTGCACTACCCCGACGCCCGGTTGCACAAAGTTGCCGCGCCGGTGACGGTATTCGATGACGGGCTGCGGCAGCTCGTCGCTGAAATGACCGAAACCATGTATGCGGCGCCAGGCATCGGCCTGGCCGCGACGCAAGTCGACATTCACAAACAGGTCATCGTGTTGGACGTTTCCGAGCGGCGCGACGCATTGGTCGTACTCGTGAATCCGGAAATTCTCGAGACGCACGGCGTTTCGGATATCGAGGAAGGTTGCCTGTCGGTTCCGACGGTCTATGAAATCGTACCGCGCGCGGAGCGGGTGAAAGTGCGCGCCTACGACCAGAACGGGAAATCGTTCACCCTCGCGGCGCAGGGCTTGCTTTCGGTGTGCCTGCAGCATGAGATGGACCACCTTCAGGGCAAGGTCTTCGTCGAATACCTGTCCCAGCTCAAGCAGCAGCGCGTACGCGCAAAGATCGCGAAACAAAACAAAAAGAGCGCATAACGGGGCGCGGTCATGCCCATGACCGGGCCGCGGCAACCGCGCGCTTTCCTCCCGCAGCCGCTGGTCGTTAACGTTTGAGGTTTTAGGACCGTGCGCGTCGTTTTCGCAGGGACGCCTGAATTCGCGGAGCGCGCGCTCGCCGCCCTGCTTGGCGCCGGACACGACGTGGTTCTGGTCCTGACCCAGCCGGACCGGGCCGCCGGGCGTGGTATGCGCGCAACACAGTCGCCCGTGAAACGCCTCGGATTGGCTCGCGGCCTCGAGGTCTATCAGCCCGAGACGCTCAAACCGAGCGCGTCCGCCGAGCGTGTCGCGGCTGCGGCGCCCGACCTCATCATCGTTGCGGCCTACGGTCTGATTCTTCCGCAGGGCCTGCTCGAACTTGCGCCCCTGGGCGCGATCAACATTCATGCGTCGCTGTTGCCGCGCTGGCGTGGTGCGGCGCCGATTCAGCGGGCGATCATGGCGGGCGACATCGAGAGCGGGATTACGATAATGCAGATGGATCGCGGACTCGACACGGGGCCGATACTTGCGCAGCAGTCGGTCGCAATCGAGGCAGTAGACGACGCCGGAACATTGCACGACAAACTGGCGGCACTCGGGGCGCAGATGATCGTCCATGCGCTGAACATGCTTGCGCGAGGACAGTTGGTGGCGATGCCCCAGCCCGAGACCGGCGTTAGCTACGCGTATAAGCTCGACAAGCAGGACAGGCAGCTCGACTGGGCGCGTCCCGCACAGGCGCTTGCCTATTTGGTGCGCGCGCTGCGGCCCGCGCCCGGCGCGCTCACGCTGCTTGCCGGTGAACCGGTGAAGGTCTGGGAGGCGCAGGCGGTTGACGGGCGTGGTGCGCCGGGCCGGGTGATCGGCGTGGGCGATGGCGGGATCATCGTCGCCTGCGGACAGGGCGCGCTTGCGATCCGTCGGTTGCAGCGCGCCGGCGGCAAGCCGCTCGATGCCGCGGCGTTCCAGCGTGGACGATCGATCGGCGTCGGCGACGTGCTCGGCACGCCGGCGCAGTGAGCGGGGTCAACCCGCCACCGGCTGGCTCGCTTGCGAATGCGCTGCATGCGGCCGCGGTCATCATCACGCGCGTCGCATCGGGCAGAAGTCTTTCGGCCGAGTTGGAGCGCGCGGGAGACGACGGCATCGTCGCGTCGCGCGCGGCCCTGATCGACCTAACCCACGGTACGTTGCGGCGCTTCGGTCGTTCACAGGCGATCGTGCGTGCGCTGTCGCGCCAGGATCAAGGCGACCCGTTGGTCGAGGCCTTGCTCTGGTGCGCGCTGTATGCGCTGGAGTCCGGGCGCTACGCGCAGTACACGGTCGTCGACCAGGCGGTGCGCGCCTGCGGTCTGCTCGAGAAGTGGCCATCCAAGGGCTTCGTCAACGCACTGCTGCGGCGTTTCCTGCGCGAGCGCCCTGTGTTGGATGCGCGCTTGCGTGACGATGAAGAGACGCGTTATCAGCATCCGCGCTGGTGGATTGATACGGTGCGCGCGGCGTTTCCAGACCAATGGGAACAGATACTCGAGGCGGGCAATACACACCCGCCGATGTGCCTGCGGGTAAATCGCCGGCGCGCTGATCCGCAGGCGTTGTGCGCGCGGCTGGTGACGGAGGGACTCGCCGCGCGGCGTATCGGTCCCGTTGCTGTCCTTCTCGACACGCCCGTCCCGGTCGACCGTCTGCCCGGATTCGGCGAAGGTGCAGTATCGGTGCAAGACGCCGGCGCGCAGCAGGCAATCGATTATCTCGACCTGCAGCCGGGACAGCGGGTGCTCGATAGCTGCGCCGCGCCCGGCGGCAAGGCTGCGCACATCCTCGAGACGGCGGACGTTGCGCTCACCGCGCTCGACATCGATGCGACGCGCTGCGCGCGCATCGAGCGAAATCTTGAGCGACTCGGTCTGGCTGCAGCGGTGAAAACGGCTGATTGCCGTGCGCTGTCGTCCTGGTGGGACGGGCGCGTCTTCGACCGCGTGCTGGCCGACGTGCCGTGCTCGGCATCGGGCATCGCACGCCGGCATCCGGACATTAAGTGGATCCGGCGGGCAACCGATACGGCCGCTTTCGCCGCGCGGCAGCTGCAGATTCTGGAGGCGCTTTGGCCGGTGCTCGCGCCCGGTGGTAAATTGCTCTACGTGACGTGCTCGGTGTTCCCGCAGGAAAACGATGCCGTAATCGAGGCGTTCCTAGCGGGCGCGCCGAATGTGCGGCGTCTTGGCCTGCCCGCGAGTGCGCCGGCGCAATGCCTGCCGAACGCGACGCGCGACGGCTTTTTCTACGCGCTGCTCGAAAAGCCGCTCTGATGCGACGTGTGGCGCGTGCGATCGCTGACCTGCCGAAGGTCTTGCTCGTCGCGGTCTGCCTGCTTGCGCCCGTGGTACACGCGGAAGAAATCGAGGTGCGCGCCGCCGAGCTGCACCTGGCCGCCGAGGGGCTGGTGCTCGAGGCCGAGTTTGATTTCGTCTTCCCGCCGCGCCTTGCCGAGGCGGTCGATAACGGTGTGCCACTCTATTTTCTGGTCGAGTTCGAAATGACGCGCCCGCGCTGGTACTGGGCTGATGAACGCGCCGCGGGCAAACGCCTGCAGCTGCGCCTTTCCTACCACGCCTTGTCGCGCCAGTACCTGTTGTCGAACGGACCGCTTGAGTTGCAGTTTCCGACCCTGGAGGGCGCACTTGCCGTGTTGCGGCGGGTGCGCAACTGGGTTGTCGGAGATCGCATTGCGCTGGTCTCGGACGCACAGTACGAGGCTGGGGTGCGCATGCGTCTCGATCCGACGTTGCTGCCCAAGCCGATCCAGGTCAGTGCCCTCACCAGCGGTGACTGGCGATTTGAATCGGCTTGGAAGCGCTTCGCTTACCGCACGCCGCAGATCCAGGCGCCGGTCGAGAGCCGTGACGTGAAGGAAGAGGAGGCGCCCGCGCAATGAGGATGCTCCTCGTCGCCGGCGCGGTGGTTGCGGCCATCGGGCTGTTCCTGCTCGCCAGTGCGAGCGCCGACACGGCGCTTTTCGCGCGCCACTATCCCTGGCTGCTTGCGCTAAACGCGACGCTTGCGACATTGCTCGCGACACTGGTTGTGGTGCAGCTATTCGCGCTTGCGCGGCGCTACCGGGCGCGGCAGTTCGGTACGCGGCTCACTCTGCGCCTGCTGGCGCGCTTCGCGCTGCTCGCCGTGGTGCCCGGGATGATCGTCTACGGCGTTTCGGTCCAGTTCCTTGCACGCAGCATCGAGTCGTGGTTCGACGTCAAAGTCAGCGCTGCGCTCGAAGGCGGCATCGACCTTGGCCGGCAGGCGATCGACCAGCGGCTTGCGGAGCTTCAAGCGAAAGCGCGCAGCATGGCGCTCGAACTCGCGGACCGCGCCGCCGGCCCCCAAGTCCCGCTGCTCAATCGCCTGCGCGAGCAGGGCGGTGTGCAGGAAGCGGTTCTCGTCACCGGCTCGGGCCGCGTGCTTGCCAGCGCGAGCGATGACGTCTCGCGGCTGGTTCCCGAGCTTCCGAGCACGCAGGCGCTGCGCCAGGCACGCAGCAAAGGGATGTTTACCGCGATCGCTGCGCCCTCTGGCCGACCGCTCTCGCTACGCGTGATCGTCCCGGTCGACGCACCGACGCTGGGTGAGGACGTACGCTATCTGCAATTGCGCCACCGCGTTTCGGTCGCGTTCGCCCGCAGTGCGGAGGCGGTCGAGGCGGCGTACCGCGACTACCGGCAGCTTGCGCTGGCCCGCGAGGGGCTAAAGCGCATTTACATCCTCACGCTGACCCTCGCACTGCTGATGGCGCTATTCCTTGCGGTCGGCGTCGCGGTAACGCAGTCCAATCTGCTAGCCGAGCCGCTGGCCAATCTTGCGCAGGCGACCCAGGCGGTGGCGCGAGGGGATTTCTCGCGCCGACCGCCCGTCTCCAGCCGCGACGAGCTCGGCGTGCTGACCGAGTCGTTCAACTCAATGACGCGGCAGCTCGAGGACGCCCGCCGCATCGTCGAGGCAAACCGCGTGGCGCTCGAGACCGCCAAGGCGCACCTCGAAAACATTCTCGCCAATCTTTCGGCCGGCGTCCTGGTCTTCGACCAGAATCTCGTCCTGTCGATTTCCAACAATGGCGCCGCGGCGATTCTGGGCGACGCGCTGGCCGAGGCCGAAGGCCAGCCGCTTGCGCAGTGGCCGGCGGCGCTCGCCGGGTTCGCGGAGCCGGTGCACAAGGCACTCATTACCCACGGCGCGGCCGCCTGGCAGCGCGAGTTCGAACTTAGGGGCACGGGAAAAGCCTTGCTCGTGCGCGGCTCGGCGCTGCCGGCCGCGACCGGCGGGGGCACGGTGGTCGTCTTCGATGACATCACGCAGCTTATTCAGGCGCAGCGTGCGACCGCGTGGGCCGAGGTGGCCAGACGCCTGGCGCACGAGATCAAGAATCCGCTCACGCCGATTCAACTATCCGCCGAACGTCTCGAAATGAAGGTCGCGGGCGAACTTTCGCCCGAGGCTGCGGAGACGCTGCGCCGCGCGACGCGCACGATCGTCAATCAGGTCACGGCGCTGAAAATGATGGTCGATGATTTTCGCGATTACGCCCGACTTCCCGCGCCCGTCCTGGCGCCGCTCGAACTGAACGGGCTGGTTGGCGAGGTGCTCGCACTCTACGACGACGCCTCGGTTGCATTGCTGCACCGCTACCTGGCAACCGATCTACCGCCGGTGCGCGCGGATGCGATGCAAGTTCGTCAGGTGCTCCACAATCTGCTGCGCAATGCCCAGTACGCGGTCAAGCACCGGGGTGAGTCGAGCGCAGCGGCCGCCATCGAGGTACGCACGACGCGCCTGGGCGAGCAGGTCGAGCTGTCGATCTCCGATACGGGTGGCGGATTTCCCGAGGCCCTGATGGCGCGCATCTTTGAGCCCTATGTAACGACCAAGCCGCGGGGCACGGGACTCGGCCTGGCGATCGTCAAAAAGATTATCGACGAACATCATGGCAGTATTGCGATTGAAAACCTCCCGCGCGGCGGCGCGCGCGTGAGGATACTGCTCCCGGTGGCCGTGCGAACGGGTAGCACAGCACGGGCGGCATAGGACAACCATGGCGCAGATCCTTGTCGTAGACGACGAAATTGGCATTCGCGAGCTGTTGTCGGAAATCCTCTCCGATGAAGGGCATCAGGTGCTGCTGGCCGAAAGTGCGGGCGCGGCGCGCAGCCTGCGCGAGCGCCAGCGGCCCGACCTGGTGCTGCTCGACATCTGGATGCCCGATACGGACGGCATCACGCTGCTCAAGGAATGGTCGGCGAGTGGTCGCTTGAGCATGCCGGTTGTCATGATGTCGGGCCACGGCACGGTCGAAACGGCGGTCGAGGCGACGCGGATCGGTGCACTCGACTTTCTCGAAAAGCCGATCGCCCTGCAGCGTCTGCTCGCCACGGTGCGCCGGGCACTGCGCCATGCGCAAGCCGCCCCGGCGGGCGAGCTTTCGCTCGCCGCGCTCGGACGCTCACCGGCGCTGCTCGAGGTCAAGAAGCGACTCGCGCAGCTCGCGCAGTCCGCCGGACCACTCATGCTGCGTGGCGAGCCGGATTTGCATGCCGGGCTGTTCGCCCGCTTACTGGTCGGACCCGGGGCGCCGTTCCTGAGCGGCGAAGCCGTGTTGACCGACGCCCCCTCGGAAGTGCTTGCGCGCGCAGCGGGCGGCGTGTTGTTCATCGATGACCTCGCGCGGCTTGAACGTACGGCGCAGCGCAGCCTCGAGTTCCTGTTAGCGCGCGCGGCGCGCCATAAGGCGCGCGTGGTGTCGTTCTCCTCAGCCGACGTCAAAACACTCGTCGAACGACACGCGTTCGATCCCGATCTCGCACGGCGTCTTGCCGAACTGACACTGCGGCTTCCCGCCCTGCGCGAGTTTGCCGAGGACGTCCCCGATCTCGCGCAGGGCATGCTCGTGCAGCTGGTGGAATCGCGTGCCTGCCCATCGCGCCGGTTCTCGGTCGCCGCGCTGAACGCGCTGCGCCATCACGCATGGCCGGGAAATCTGGTCGAGCTCGAAGCCGTGGTGCGCGATCTCGCGTTCTCCTCGCTCGAAGAAGAACTCCAGCTCGAAGATGTCGAGCGTGCCCTGGCAACGCGCGCGCCGCCGGACGCGGTGCCCGCGCCGCCCGAATTCGATCTCGACCGACCCTACCGTGAGGTGCGCGAAGAATTCGAGCGACGCTATTTCGAACGCCTGCTGGCGAGCGAAGGCGGCAGCATGTCGCGCGTTGCCGAGCGCTCGGGTCTCGAGCGCACCCACCTGTACCGCAAGTTGAAGGCCCTCGGTCTGCAGGTCGGCCGGCGCGAAGAAACCTAGGCGTCGAGCACCGCTTGCGCTCGGCGAAAGGGACTACAATGGCGCGCCCTGCGCAGCGTAACAACAAGGGCGCACCCGCGTGAAGATCATCATTCTCGGCGCTGGCCAGGTTGGCGGTTCGGTTGCCGAAGGCCTGGTCTCGGAGCAAAACGACATCACGGTGGTCGACATCGATTCCCAGCGCCTGCGCGCGCTGCAGGACCGACTCGACCTCCGCACCGTCGTCGGCAGCGCGGCGCATCCGTCGGTGCTCGCAGAGGCGGGCGCAGACGACGCCGATCTGCTCATTGCCGTCACGCAAAGCGACGAGACCAACCTCGCGGCGTGCAAAATCGCCGCACGCCTGTTCAACGTACCGCGCCGCGTGGCGCGCGTCCGCGAAACCGATTTTTTGAACGACGAACGCCTGCTCGGCACCGAGGGCTTTGAGGTCGATCTGTCGATTTGCCCCGAGCAGGTGCTCACGGAATATATCGTCAAGCTAATCGAATTTCCGGAAGCGTTGCAGGTTCTCGATTTCGCCGACGGGGTGGTGAGCCTGGTCGCGGTACGCGCGTACCGCGGCGGCCCCATGGTCGGACATCCGGTGAAGGAGATCCGCTCCCACATACCGAACGTCGATACGCGCATCGTGGCGATCTTTCGCCGCGATCGCCCGATCGTGCCCGATGGCGACACGATTATCGAGGTCGATGACGAGGTCTTCTGCCTTGCCGCGTCGCGCGACATCCGCAAGGTCATGCGAGAGCTGCGCCGGATGGACCGGCCGGTACGGCGCATCATGGTCGCCGGGGGCGGCAACATCGGGCAGCGTCTGGCGCGCGCGCTCGAGCGCGATTACTCGGTGCGCGTCATCGAGCACAACAAGCGGCGCTGCGAGCAACTCGCCGCGCGCGTGCACGAGGCCCTGGTACTGAACGGTGATGCGACGGACGAGGAGCTTCTCCTACAAGAAGGCATCGGCGACATGGACCTTTTCGTCGCCGTAACAAACAACGACGAGAACAACATCATGAGCTCGCTGCTCGCCAAGCGGCTGGGCGCACGACGTGTGGTTGCGCTCATCAACCGGCGTTCCTACGTCGACCTGCTGCAAAGCGGCGAGATCGACATCGCTATCTCGCCGGCGCAGGCGACCATCGGCAAGCTGCTTGCGCACGTGCGTCGCGGCGACGTGGTCGCGGTGCACAGCCTGCGGCGCGGCGCGGCCGAGGCCCTCGAGGCAGTGGTGCATGGCGACCGCGAATCGAGCAAGGTGATCGGACGTCGCGTCGCCGACATCGACCTCCCTGCGGGCACGACCATTGGTGCGGTCGTCCGCGGCGACGAGGTACTGATGGCCCACCACGACACCGTAATTGAAGCCGAGGACCATGTGATCGTGTTCGTCGCTGATAAGAAGACCCTGCCGCGGGTCGAAAAACTGTTTCAGGTGGGCGTGCGTTTCCTGTAAAGGCCGCGCGTTCGTACCGATGGGCCGCTTTGCGACCGTTCTAAACCTGCTGTCGGTGGTGGTCGTCATGTTCGCGGCCGCCATGCTGCTTCCGCTCGGCGTATCGTTAACGCTTGAAGACGGCGCCGAGGGCGCCTACCACCTTGCGATCCTGGCCACGGCGCTTGCCGGCCTCGTCGGCTGGCTTGTCACGCGGAGCAGACGGCGTGAGTTGCAGCTACGCGACGGGTTCATGTTCGTGGTTCTGGTGTGGACGGTGCTGCCGGCCTTCGCGACCATTCCGCTGCGGGTCAACCTGCCCGACCTAAGCTTCACTGACGCCTATCTGGAAACGATGTCGGCCCTGACCGCGACGGGTGCGACGGTGCTCTCGGGACTCGACCGGCTGCCACCCTCGATCAACGTCTGGCGCTGCATGCTGCAGTGGATCGGCGGCATGGGCGTCATCGTGCTTGCGGTCGCGATTCTGCCGTTACTCGGGGTTGGCGGTCGCCAGCTTCTGAAGGCTGAAACGCCGGGGCCGATGAAGCAACACCAGCTCACGCCCCGCATCGCGCAGACCGCGAAGGGACTGTGGCTGGTCTACGTTCTGCTGACCGTGCTCTGCGGCCTCGCCTACGCCGGCGCGGGCATGGAAGCGCTCGACGCGATGATGCACGCGTTCACCACCATCGCGCTCGGCGGCTTCTCCTCGCATGACGCAAGCTTTGCGTATTGGAACTCGCCGCTCATCGAGCTGGTTGCGGTCGCCTTCATGCTCGCCGCGGGGATCAGCTTCGGTACCCATTTCCTCGCCATGCGACGCGTGTCGCTGCAGCCTTATCGACTCGACCCTGAGGCTCGCGCATTTGTAACCGTTTGCCTGGCTAGTGTTGCGCTCGTTGCGGGCTACCTCTTCCTGCACGGGATCCAGGACGATTTTTCCAGCAGTGCGCGATACAGCCTGTTCAACGTCATTTCGGTCGCCACGACGACCGGGTACTCGACGACGGACTACGCCGCCTGGCCGGTGTTCGCGCCGCTCTGGATGCTCATGTTGTGCACGTTCAGTACCTGCTCAGGATCCGCCGGCGGAGGAATCAAGATGATGCGCGCGTTGCTGATGTTCCAGCAGGCGCTGCGCGAGATGATGCGGATCGTGCATCCCCGCGCCCTGATTCCCGTCAAGCTCGGCGGGCAGGTGGTCGAGAACAACATTATTTTCGCCGTCCTCGCCTACATGCTGGTATACGGCACCACGCTGACGATGATCACAATGCTGCTGACGGCGACGGGTCTGGAGTTCATGACCGCGTTCTCGGCGGCCGTGGCCAGCGTGAACAACCTTGGGCCGGGGCTCGGCGACGTCGGACCGGGGACCACCTATGCGGTGCTGACCGACTTCCAGAGCTGGATCTTCACTTTCGCAATGCTGTTGGGTCGGCTCGAGCTGATGACCGTATTCGTTCTTCTCACCCCCGCGTTTTGGCGCCGGTGACCGCGGTTCCGGTGCATGTCGTGACTGGTGCGCCGGGTGCGCAGCTCGCTGGGCTGATCGCGCGTCTGCGCGCCGCGCGCGACGACTGGGCCGTTCTTGAGCCGATCGCCTGTCCCTGCTGCGTCGGCCGCGTCGAACTGCAGGTCGGTCTGGTCAGGCTGCTGCGCGCGCAGCGACCGGCGCGCGTGCTGGTGCGGCTGGTCGATGCGGCGCACCAGGCGGCGTTCGATCGCGTACTGCGCGAGTGGCCCCTGGCGCAGCACGTCGTGCCAGCGCGGGCGATCCACCTGCCAGAGGATGCCGCGCTCACGCCAGAGGCGCTCGAGGCGCTCGCCTAGCGGGGCTTTTTCTGCTTCTTCTGGCGCTGCAGCCGCTTGTTGCCGTAGCTGCTGCGGTAGATCTTGCCGCGCCGCGTGCGCTTGTCACCCTTGCCCATCTCGAACTCCCATAAAACGACCCGATTCTATATCTGCAGCGCGCGCGCCGCCTCGGACCGAGGTTCGTACGCGAGGTTCGGTGCAAGCCAGCGCTCGGCCTCTGCCAGGCTTACGCCCTTGCGGCGTGCATAGTCCGCAACCTGGTCCTGGCCGATTTTGCCGACGGCAAAGTAAGTCGATTCCGGATGGGAAAAATAGAAGCCGGAGACTGACGCCGCGGGCAGCATTGCGAAGGACTCGGTCAGCTGCATGCCGGCATTCTCCGGCGCAGCCAGGAGCGTGAACAGGGCCGCTTTCTCGGTATGGTCTGGGCAGGCGGGATATCCCGGCGCGGGGCGGATCCCGCGGTAGGTCTCTTCGATCAGCGACTCGTTGTCGAGCTGCTCGTCTGTCGCGTAGCCCCAGAACTCACGCCGCACGCGCGCATGCAGGTGCTCGGCGAAGGCTTCGGCCAGGCGGTCGGCGAGCGCCTTGAGCATGATCGCGGAGTAGTCGTCGTGCTGGGCCTCGAATTGTGCGACGCGCGCGTCGATGCCGCCGCCGGCGGTCACCGCAAAGGCGCCGAGCCAGTCCTGCACGCCGCTCGCCGCCGGTGCGACGAAATCGGCCAGGCACAGGTTTGCGCGGCCAGTCGGCTTGTGGTTCTGCTGGCGCAAATTGCGCAAGGTCATGCGCACCGCGCGGCGTGTCTCGTCGGTGTAGATCTCAATGTCGTCGCCGTTTACCTGCGCTGCCGGAAACAGGCCGCACACGCCGTGCGCCGAGATCCATTTTTCCTTCACGATGCGCTCGAGCATGTCCTGCGCTTCGGCGTACAGTTTTCGCGCCGCATCGCCGACCACCGGATCCTGCAGGATCTTCGGAAAGCGTCCGGAAAGCTCCCAGGCCTGGAAGAACGGCGTCCAGTCGAGTGTCGGCACGAGCTGCTCGAGCGGGTAGTCCCGCAACACAGTCAATCCGGGCTGGCGCGGTGCCGTCGGGCGGACCACGCTCCAGTCAGTCTTCAGCCCGCGTGCCCGCGCCTCGGCGATCGGATGCAGCGGCCCCGGGCCCTTCTTTTCGCGATGCTGTGCGCGCACCCGCTCGTAGTCCGCGCGCACCTCGGCGATGTAGCCGTCGCGCGCTTCGGGCGAGAGCAGGTTTTGCACGACCGGCACGGCGCGCGAGGCATCCGGAACGTAGATCACGGGCGCCGAATAATTTGGCGCGATGCGCACCGCGGTATGCGCGCGCGACGTCGTCGCGCCACCGATGAGCAGCGGAAGCCGCAAGCCCTCGTGCTCCATCTCGCGGGCCACGTGCGCCAT
>Ga0255040_10000032_pt1 | contig 26940 bp, 40 predicted proteins | sample BC1_12_2_MG_FD_181711 | JGI IMG/M metagenome (GOLD analysis project Ga0255040, IMG submission 181711) | Seawater microbial communities from Strait of Georgia, British Columbia, Canada - BC1_12_2 | ecosystem: Environmental > Aquatic > Marine > Strait | place: Canada: British Columbia | collected... | reverse complement strand
AGCAATAAGGGGTATAGGTATGATTAGCAAAGGAAAGAACCCAACAGCATTAGAATTAAAATGGCGCGGGATAGTGGCAGATTTTGCGAGGGAAACAAGCTGGACGTATGACTTGTTTGGTAATTGTCTCGATAGCGTATCAAAATTCGAGCTTGATCATTTCTTAGGTGCAAGAGCAAAGCGCAAAGTCGGACTTATATCAAAGCCAGTAGGCGAGCTGGCTATCCTGCCAATCCCCTACGAGCTTCATAATGTTATGTCTGATCATGAATTTAATAAAACTCTAAGGCCTGCAGCATTTAGAGATAGGTTTGACCGTGACGAAATTTTGTTTCAAAACATGATAGATAACATGAAGTCAGACGGCTATGAAATACCATTCAGCCAAGACATAATCGACGCAATAGTTAGGGGATAATATGGATAAGGTAGATATTAAACCGCTATCTGTAAATGATGCATGGCAGGGCAAGAGATTTAAAACGCCATTGTACAAAAGATTTGAGCGTGATGTGTTGCGTATATTACCTAAGATTACAATCCCAGAAGGCTTACTTTGTTTGCGTCTTGAGTTCGGGCATAGCAGCAAGTTAAGCGATATTGATAATGGTATAAAGCCTTTCTTAGATTGCCTGCAAAAGAAATACGACTTTAACGACAACAAAGTGAAGCTGATGATGGTAGCGGTTAATAACGATGTCAAAAAAGGCGAGGAGTATATTAAATTCGCCATCGAGCCAATAGAGGTTTAGTAATGCTAATTAGATGTTTAGGTTGCGACAAAGAAAGGGTAGAGGCTAGGCTAACAAATGGCGCTGAAATATACCCACATAGAAAAGACCTTAATGATTTGCCTTTTTGGAAATGTGACGATTGCGGTAACTTTGTCGGATGCCATCATAAAACATCTGACAGAACAAAGCCTTTGGGGTGTATAGCAACACCAGAAATTAAAAACGCTAGAAAGCACATTCACGCATTGCTTGATCCGCTATGGAGTGGAAGCAAAACAAGCAGAACCAAAATATACCAGATGATTACTGATAAAATCGGGTGGAAATATCACACAGCAAATATACGAACAATTGAAGAAGCCCGTAACGTTTACCGAATAATACTGGACATAAAAGACAATGCAGACATCTAAATACCCACAAACTAAAGACTGGCCAAGTGATGAATCAAGAATTGACGACATAGGCTTAAAGGGCGCAACAGGTGACCATTATTATCTAGGAAGTTTAACAAAAGGCGAGAGGTTCAAGGTATGCAGAACTGGCGAAACATACAAATTTATCAGCAAAGGAACAGCAAGAAGTAAAGCCCAAAACACTAAGATGAAAACGGTTGAATTGAGCAATCAATGCCTTATAGATAGATTGTAACCAATGCGTTATAATTGCCGCATTATCTTTTTATGGATACCCAGCCAATGAAACAACTATCAGAATTTACAACACTAGCAGAAGCACAGGCACACGAAGTGATAAGCGGGCAAATGATACACCGCGACAGCATGAACGGATGGCTAGGTCAGGCTGGGGTGTACAAAGCCATGAAAGCGGTTGCAGCGGATGAATTAAACCCGTTTAGCGATGTTATGGAAGCGTTTCTTGATAGTGAAGAATTGTACTGTAGCGATTGTCAACTAGAAGCTGAATCAGAAGCAATGGGGTAATAAGATGAAACACATACACTACGATGTACTGCTAGCAATAGCAGAAGGTAAAGAAGTTGAGTGCAAGCTTTGCGGTGAGTGGGTTTGCACTCGTTTCTCAGAGCATACCCCTCTTGAAGATGCGCACCTTGAATGGCGAGTAAAGCCTGATATGGATGATGTTATTTTTGAGGCTTGGAAATGTTTTCAGTTGCCTAGTTCAAACGAAGATAGAGATATATTTAAAGGCGGCTTCCTAGCAGGTGTACAAGCCTGCCAAAACGGAGAGTATTACTAATGCAAAAGCTTGAAGATGTAATTAAAGAGCAATACGGCTCATACCGTGAAGCCGATAAGGCGACTGGAACTAGCTATATTCAGATTAAACGCTGGTGCGACTATGGCTGTTTAGTTGATAGCAAAGGGAAGATATATAAGCCTCAAGGGAATTTGTATAAGGGTAAATCATGACACCAATACTTTGGGCGATAGCCATACCCTGCATTATATTTTTAGTGGTTGGGGGTTTATTGGATGAATGATATAATTAACGGAATTAAGGTGAGATAAAAAATTGATACTGACTACTGAGGTTATCGGTAAATACAAAATTACCGAGCAGATAACACACAGAGCAGTTGTTGTCGAGGATTTGGAAACGTCCAAGATATTGCTATCATTTTCATTTTTAACGTCAGGAATTGACGAGGCTAGGATGTTAAATGGCAATGGTATTTTACCAAATATGCCCATGAAAGCCTTAGACACTTACATGAGTTCAAGAGGCTTTAAACGATGCAAGTGGGAGCGTAGACTTTCAGATGGCACACTCAAAACAGTGAATAGAAAGATTAAGAGGCAGCATGAAAACTTTTAGATTTGAGGGCGTTTAGATATGGCTACTATTGTAGAGGATTTTACTGGCACTAATGGCGATCCTTTGCCCGCTGGGTGGAGTGCGGTAAATGGCACATTCATAATATCAAGCAACAAAGCCATAACTTCTGTTTTAGGTGGCGGCGCTAATGCCTCAGTTGCAGTTAAAGAATTTAACGAATCTGACATAACATTAACTGCTTTGTGCAGTGCTGGAGGCTCTGCAAGTTCGTTATTTGGGGTTGTATTTAGATACTCTGCGTTAACGGATTATTGGATAGCAGGTATAAATTCCACAGGATTAGTTCAACTCTATAGTAGAATCTCCGATACATACACAGTTGAAGCCACCTACCAAATAGCGGGTTATTTAGCATCAACCTACTATGATATAGAGGTTGATTTATCTAGTAACGATATAGCCGTATCAATAGATGGTGTGGAGCGGATAACATTTACAAGCGCACACAACAATACAGCAACCCAGCACGGGTTCAGGTTCGGCTCAATCAATAGCCATAACGTTGATACATTCACAAGTGTAACCGCAGATGCAGCGAGTATAACGCTAGATATTGCGGGTAGACAAGTTTGGCAGGATTTAGGTTCTGGAAGAACAATAACCGTCACTGGAACGTGTACAACTGCAAACGTTGAGTATCAACTTAACGGCGGCGCATTTACGGCAGGCGGCGCAACAACGCTAAATAATTATTCTTTTACTGTGCCACTAACAAGCGGAAAGCATGATTTAGTTGTTAGGTCTGTGGAAAACACTGGATTGACGGCGACTGCAAACGGGGTTGGGGTTCTTGATGTATTTAATGGGGCTGGGCAATCTAATATGTCGGGCTTTGGGTCTCCACTACAAATCCACACGCCTAGCGGGTCTAATGACTGTACTTTATTGGGTAACGATGACGTATTTAAGCTCTTAATTGACCCTTGGGATAGCAATGTAGGGCAGGTAAGAGCAATAAGCAGCTATGCTAGTGCCGCTGGGTCATGGATGGTGCATTTCGCTAACCAGTACGTTCTAAATGAATCAAAATCACTATGCGTTGTTCCAAATTCAATTGGGAGTACAGGTATAGATAGATGGCAGAAAACCGACACTACAAGAGTGGATGGCCTGAATCTTTATGAAGCAATGGCAGAACGTATAGTGTTAACTGGCGGTTGTAGATTGGTGTTCATGCAAGGCGGTGAGACTAACATTGCTGCTTTGATGACTAAGGCAGCATTTAAAGCCCTGCTGAATCAATTTGTAGATGATGTTTTTGCTGATTTCGGGGTTAAAACTTGGATAGTTCCATTCGGTAATTTAACTAAAGATGGCGCATATGATGGCAATGGTACAACAACAGGCCAAATACCACTAAGAGCTGCACAGATTGAGGTAGCAGCAGAAAACGCAAACGCTGAAATAACCCAGCCACTTGATGATATAGATTTATCGAATGAGGACGGACTGCACTTTCAAACAACACCAATTTTAACTGAGGTCGGGCTAAGGGTTTACACTAGCTTTGCTGGTCTAACATCAAGCATAACAATATCAGGAAGCCCTAACGCAATACCTGATGGTACTTATCGAACACTACTAATCAACGAAACAACAGGCGCAACAATACATGATGCAAGCATTGCTTATGTGTCAAATTCTGCAACTGTAACAGGGCTTGCTGTAGCGGCTACCACTAACGTTATAGGTTTGATAGTAGACAACGAAGCAACACATATTGATGGTGCTGTTATTACAGGTGTAACCAGCTAATGGCGGTTAATAGTTGGGGTGCGGTTAATAGTTGGGGCGTGAGTGGGGTAAGCGGTGCTGCTTCGTTTGATGTTTCAGCCCCTTCATTTTCCATATCTGGCTCGCCACAATCAACTTTTCCTACGGGTGTATTGGCTTTTACTATAGACGCGCCATTAGTATCAGCATTAGGCGGGGCGGTAACGTCCTACCCAATCGGGTCAATACAATTCACAATTCCAGAGCCATTATTCAGGCAGGCTAGATATTCAGCTACCTTTACAGGTATAATAAAGCAATCAACATTTATCGGAGTGAGAAAGTAATGGCAACAGGTAACACAGCGGCAAGGGTGGCAAGGGCTACAGATTGGGGCACTGATTATGCCACAGCAACATTAACCATATTGGATGGCGCGACAGCACTAGCGGTTCATACGTTAGCAGGATTCGCCTCATACACTGGTGGAGTTGCAACAGCTAACGCAATCGCAAATGTAAACGCAGCGGAAACAGGTACAGCAGATAGCGCAACATTATCAGACGGGACAGGCACTTACACTCTAACAGTAGGCTTAACAGGGGCAGATTTAAACTTAACAAGCTTAGATTATACATTTGGCCAGCCATCCTCAATCAGCGCTTTAGCTGTAACATTCCCAGCTTAGGGGCATAGCATGTCTGTTTTGTATGAAAACGCTTACCAGTTAATTAGCTTACCAGTATTGGCGGCTGATGGTATTACTCCTGTCGATGCTAACTTATTTGCAGAGGCAGAGTACAGAGTAAAGCTAGCGGGCACTTGTACTGAGGTTTATTCAGCCAGTTTGATTTCTGGTATATCCGTAATAGGCACTACTTTACAGCTTGAAATACTAGAGAACACATTACAAGTATCCGGCACTAAAGGCGAGTACACGCACTACCTAAGAGTTGCGTATGCGGTAGGGCAGCTAGAGGCACCTGTATTTGATTCGGTGGTAGATATTTTACCCGTGTGTGAGATTGTTTAGGTATGAAAGATAAGGGCGGCAGGCCAACAGTAATGACCCCGGAAGTTATCCAAAAACTAGAGGATGCCTTTAGTTGGGGGTGTACTGACTTAGAGGCTTGTTGTAATGCCAATATAAGTAAAAGCACTTTGTATAATTATTGTGATGACAACCCTTTGTTTATGGAGCGTAAAGAGATACTTAAAAACAACACGTCCTTAAAGGCTAAGAAGGTCATTAATTCAGCACTTAATGACGATGACGTTAGCACAGCTCATAAGGTGCTTGACAGGAAGGAAGGTACTAAGGTTAAGAGTGAAATTACAGGCGCTAACGGTGGTGCTGTTGAGGCTAAATGGACTGTAGAGTTTGTCAATGCCACTACTAAAGATTAATCGAGCTTTAGAGTCTCTATTCACAGCCAAGCAGCAAATAATTGTTATAGTTGGCGGTAGGGGCTCTGGCAAGTCAATCGGTATAGGTGATTACCTTACATTTAAGATGGCAACAGAAGCAGCAGACGTTTATTGTTTGCGTGAGTTTCAAGACTCGGTTCTTGATTCAGTGCATAGGGTGTTTGAAGGCTCAATACAGAAACGATTAAAGCTAGACAACTGGAACATCCAAGCAAATTCAGTAATAAGCCCAGAGGGCGCAAAGACTCGCTACAGTGGAGCTAACAGAAACCCTGATTCCATTCAATCAGCACAAGATTATAAATATTCATGGTTTGAGGAAGCGCACAGGGCTAGCCAAGACTCAATTGATAAGTTACTGCCTACAATTCTGCGTAATCCTGGGGCTAAATGTATATTCACAGCTAACCCTCAATCATCAGCAGACCCGTTCAGTCAGAGGTTTATTGTTCCATACCTATCAGAGCTAGAAAAGCATGGTAGATACGAGGATAATTTACACCTAATCTTAGTGGTTAACTGGCGCGACAACCCTTGGTGGAATGAAGAGCAAGAACGATTGCGTCAATGGGATTATGAGAATCTTACTCGCAGCAAATACGATTGGATATGGGAAGGTAAATTCAACGACTCAGTTGAAGATGCTATTATTAAACCTGAATGGTTTGACGCTGCTATTGACGCACATATCAAGTTAGGTATAACACCAACAGGCGCAACGGTAGCAACACTTGATCCCGCTGATGAAGGCGCAGATGAAACGGGTTACGCAGTACGCAAAGGTATTTTGTATAACGACATAGGTGAGATTCAAGCAGCAGACGGTAATGAGGCATGTGACAAGGCCACAGCGATAGCAATACAAGCTAATGCTGATTTATTCGTTTGGGATGGTGACGGTATGGGTGCTTTGTTACGTAGGCAGATTGGCGATTCGTTTGATGGTATTAAGTGCGAACTTAGAATGTATCGAGGCTCTAACGCTGTAGAGAATAAGAAGGCCGTTTATGATGGGTTAGGCTCATTAGGTAGTAATGATAAGCCTAAGACCAACGCTGATATGTTCTACAACAAGCGCGCTCAATATTACATGAAGTTGGCCGAAAGATTCTTTAACACATACAGGGCAGTCGTTAAGAAAGAGTATGTTGATCCAGATACGCTAATCAGCATTAGTAGTGAAATACCTGTATTGCAGAAATTACGAGCAGAAGTCTGTAGAATACCCAGAAAGCCCAATGGCGCTGGCAAAATACAGCTAATGAGCAAAGAAGATATGAAGAATAAATTAAAAATAGCATCACCTAACATGGCTGATTGCTTGGCAATGGGTGAAGAAATACCAGACCTAGCGGCAGATACTAAGCCGCTAGAATTTGACAGCTTTTGGGGTTAGACAATGATTGATTACAACGATTTTCAGACAGTAGCAGACGAGCGCAAGAAGTCGCAAGGCACTAACGAAGATGAGCGCGACAAAGCTCGTGAGCAGATTTACTTTGTAGAGAAAGAGGACGGGCAGTGGGAGCCGGATATTATCTCTAAGATGAACGGCAAGCCTCGCTATACTGACGACCGTTGTAATCCTATACTTGATTCAATATGCGGTGAGATAGAAGATAACGAGTTTGCTATCAAGATAAGCCCGTCAAGCGGTGAATCATCTAAAGATGTGGCAGAAGTCCTAGAAGGCATTATACGCAACATAGAGAACATCAGCAGCGCAGAGCTAACATATGCGTCAATGGGTCGCATGATGGTTACTAGTGGTATGTCTGGGGTTTATATTGAGCAAGACTACATCGACGGTGACAGCTTTGACCAAGACCTATTTATTCGTTACGTCCCAGACTTTGTAAATCGTGTCTGGTTTGACCAAGCTAGCGTAATGGCTGATAACTCAGATGCTCGATTCGTTTTTATTGATGACGATATAAGCAAGGAAGAATACGAAAGCAAGTTTCCAGACGGTAAGATGATGAGCGTTAATAGAGATATTAAAGCTGATGTCTATTACGATAAGCCAGACGTTATTACTATAAGCCGATGCTATTACAAAAAACCTGAAACCATTGAGATAGTTGAAATGTCAGACGGCGCAATACTCAAAGCAGATGAAGACTTTGATATGATTGTTGACGAGCTGGCAATGGATGGAATAGTAGAGGTTCGCAGACGCAAGCGGCTAACCCATAAAATCTATCAGCGTATTATGGACGGTAACGATTGGTTAAGCCCAGAAGAAGAAACAGTATTTGATAGTCTGCCGGTGTTTGGTTGCTATGCTAACCATAAAGTAATTGACGGCAAGGCCGTAGTCAGGGGCGCAATAGCTAAAGCGTTAGACCAGCAACGCGTACACAACATGGCGTTTAGTCGTGAAGTGGAAGAAGTTGTATTATCACCTCGACCCAAGTTTTGGGGTACGCCTGAAATGCGTAAGGGGCATGAGAAAACACTATCAACCCTCAACACTAACGCCAATCCTTGGCAGGACTTTAATATAGACCCTAACCTACCAGGTATGACACCACAATTTTTAGGTGGTGCGCCTGTTAATCCTGGGCTATCACAGTTAAGCCTTATGTCTGCCCAATCCATTGACCTAGCAACAGGGGCATTTAGCCCTCAACTTGCGGATAATGCTAACCTACAATCTGGTGTTGCGCTTGATAAGCAGATTGAAAAGTCTAACAGTTCAACGGTTAAATATTATCGCTCAATACAAACCACTCTTACGGCAGTTGGCAAGTGCTTGGTTAATGCTATTCCAAAAGTATATGACGCAACAAGACAACAGCGTATATTGGCAGAGGATGGAGAAAGCGAGATTGTTACGCTTAACCAAGTTGTTATTGACAACCAAACAGGCGAAGCAATCACTGTTAACGATTTATCTGTAGGCGAGTACGATGTAAGTTGTAGTTATGGTGCGGCATTCAAAAACCGCCAAGATGCTATGACAGACAAGATGTTAGCTTATGCTGCTATTGACCCAACTCTTATAGAGATTAGCCGTGACGTGATGCTTAAGAACTCTAGTGAGCCGGGCATGGATGTAGTAGCTGAACGCGCAAGAGCTATGCAATTACAGAATGGCGTTATACCTTTCGACCAGATGACACCAGAAGAACAGCAAGCAGCACAAGAGGCGCAGAACCAACCGCCACAGCCTGACCCTAATTTATTAATTGCAGAAGCTGAGATGGGGAAAGCTCAAGCAGCACAGACGGGCGCACAAACCAAGCAGCAAGAGGCGCAATTTAATCAACAGTTGAAGGTTGCCGAGATGGAGTTGGAAAATAGAAGGCTTGCATTGGCAGAGCAAGAACAGCAGCTAGATGTCCAGAAATTCATGCGCGAAAAAGAGGATAAATACAATGTCGATGCGGCACAAATCCAACAGAGCCAAGAAAAAATTGATTTGCAGGCACAAAACCAGCAGTTTACGCAGATGCTGGCAATGCAAAAGCAACTTGATGAGTCTCAAAAGCTAGCAGCAGATACATTAAAGGCATTAAAGGAGGCTATGGGCGCAGAGGCTATAATGAACGAAAGCACAGCAAAGGCATATGCTAACGTATCAGATAATCTTGAGGAAGAAACGGATACCCCGCCTAGCTAGCGGGCTAACCCCAAAACACCCTATAAATAAACTCAACCACAACAGCCACTATTACACCAATAGCGACACCAGTAAAGCCAGCGGCAAGGAAGCCGACAGCAGCGAATAGTAGGTACATCATTCATCACCTTTTTGTTGTTCACTAGCAATCAGCTTTCTAATGTAATTTCTTACGGTCATAGCCTTCCAGTAAGGTATGGGCGTGACGGAGCTTTCCTTCTGTAAGTTCTGCCTGATAACCAATCAGGTTTCGGCGTATCCCTCCGCGCCAAAGTTCTTCCACTAACGCCTAAAGCAATAGCAAATTCCCTGGTGGTTATGTTCGCATTCTTTGGCAGCACAGCTAGCCAATTAGGTATCTTGCTTGGGGCTTCAGTCCTTTTCATTACTTTTACCTTTTTTGTTGTAAACCATTAATGAGTCCGTTCTAACCTTTATCATTTTAATATCTCCATATCATTAATAAAGTTGTTTTTATCCATATCATGCACAAACGCGCTGATTTTCTTTCCCTGCCTATTGTTTTTATTGGCGTGTTGTCTGTACCACCTAAGAGAATATCCCATATGAGCGCAAAACTCGTTTAGATTATATCCCTTGTCGCGTATTTTTCTTGTAACTGGATTCATTGTAACCCCCTGTTATTTGCATCATTTGCATTACCATACATCATCATTTGCACTAAGCCAAGTATTATTTTGAATATGGGTTATGAAGTGTTAAAATAAACCAACTGTACGCGACAGTATCGCGGCTATAAATACCTTTTAAGGGCAATAACATGAGTGAGCTACAAAGTGACGAACCGACTTTTGACAATGACGAATATGTCGAGGAAGTTGAAAGCGAGGAAATTACAGAGGCCAATGAGCCATCAGATTTAGCAACTGATAGTGATGAGGAACACGAAGAAAATCCCATTGATAGTGAAAAGCAAGTTAATCAGGATGCAATTAACAAGCGAATATCTCAAAAGCATTTCGAGGCTGAACAAGCCAAGCGAGAGGCGGCAGAGTATAAGCGCAAACTTGACGAGTACGAAGCACAGAATAGACAGCAAGCCCCGCAAGTAATGGAGCGACCTGACCCGTTTGATGATGACTATGACACCAAGATTGCAGCTTATGAAGAATCTATCAAAAACAATGCGCGTTATGAGTATGGGCAAAACGTCCAGAACCAATACGCGCAGCAACAACAGGCAGAGCAGCAACGCAAGCAAGGTGAAGAAATAAACAAGAAAGCTCAAATCTACACAGAAAGAGCTAAGGCGTTTGGAATCGACACTCAAGAGTTGCAGCAAGCAGGGCAGTTAGTTACCAGCTACGGACTTAGTGAAGATGTAGCCATGCACATTTTAGATGATGAGCAAGGCGCGTTAATCACCAAGCACCTAGCAGCTAATTACAATGATGCTGAAAAGATATTATCTATGCCCCCAATACAGGCGGCTTTATATATCGAAAGGGCAATCAAACCTAAGCTTGCAGCTTTAAAGCCTAGAAAAACCAACGCGCCACCACCAGCAACGAAAGTTAACGGAGGCGGTGGAGACAAAGACGCTGGTAAATATAATTATATCGGCAACGCTAAATTTGAATAAAGGAGCCACTCATGGCTAATAATTTTGACAGTAACTTTACACGTAAACTCGCTAAAGTATTTTTGGACAAGTTCGAGTCTGGACGTGTAATTTCTAAGAACGTAAACACTCAGCTTTTAAATGGTAAATTTGGAGCTGATACTGGCGATACAGTAGACTTTAAACGTCCTACTGATTATGTATCTAAGCGCACCTCTGCTGGTGACATAACTGGTGTTGGTCGTTCAGATATCATCACTGGTAAAGCCTCTGGTACAGTGCAGGACTACTTCACTGTAGACGTTGACTTTAACGAAGCTGATGAAGCCTTGAAAATGGATCAACTTGACGCGCTATTAGCCCCAATGGCTACACGTATCAAAACTGACCTTGAGCTTGACTTCGCTAACTTCTGCATGAAAAACACCGGACTTGCTGCTGGTACAGTTGGAACAGGTATCACTACTTGGGATGAAGTCGCCGAAGCTGGTGCGTTAATGCAATCGTCTGGTATCCCTATGGATGACAGCTGGTGTTATTTCGCTAACCCTTATACCCAACGTAAACTTGCAAGTAATCAACGTAGCTTAGGTGGCGAAACTGGCTCTATGTCAGCTAACCAAAAAGCCGTTATCACTGATATGTTCGCTGGTATGAAGGTAATGACTGCCACCACCTTACCTAGCTATACAACTGGCGCTGGTGCAGATAGAGCAGGTACATTGTCAGCTACGCCTACAGCCACTTATTTATCAGCCAAGGACACTATGACGCAATCAATTGCTGTTGCTGGTTTCCAAGCTAATTTAGTGGTCGCAGCTGGTGAAACCATCACTGTCACAGGTCGTAACCGTCTTAACCTTTCAACTCGTCAGCCAATCCTTGACGAAACTGGCGCAGCCATCTTGTTTAGCGGTACTGTTACCGAAGCCGTTACGCTTAACGGTTCTGGTGCGGGTACTTTGGTTATTACTGGCCCAGGCATCTATGAAGCAGCAGGCGCATTCAATACTGTTGACTCTGCCTTAACTTCTGGCGACGTTGTAACTCTTGGCGGTGCTGCTAGCACTATTATTCAACCTAACTTGTTCTGGCATAAACAAGCTTTCTCAATTGGCTCTGTACCAATCAAGAAGCTTTACAGCACTGATACTATCGCCACTACTGAGGACGGTTTACAATTCCGTATCTCTAAGTACGCTGATGGTGATGCGAACAAGCAGATTGTACGTATTGATTTCCGTCCAGCTTATGCGGCTCTTAACCCGTTCTTCGCTGGAAAATCGTTCGGTACACCTTAGTATTGAAGCAAGCTAATCAAGCCCCGTAATTGGGGCTTTTTTGTTCGTGCTATATAATGTAAAATATACAAAAACCTTGAGGGGTTCACATGTCAGATTTAATCGCATTAGTAAAGCCAGATGGAACAGAGGTTAAAGTTAATCAAAATTCGCTGGAATGGGCTTTGTCTTTAGGCTGGAAGAAACCAACACAAAAGAGTAAAACGAATGGCAACGGCAGAAAGTCTAGTAAATGATATACTGCAAGAGTTATTGATTAACTCAGCAGAGCAATCAATACCAGCGGTAGATTTCCAAACAGCGTTAAGATATTTAAATGACTGGATGGCAATGCAAGATGCTGATGGCGTTAAGCTTGGATATACCGAGCTAACCAATCCGGCTGATACGGTAACTGTCCCTGCTGGCGCTATAATGGGAATGAAAACCAACGTAGCGATTCAGCTTGCCGCAACCTATGACGTAGTTATTACACCAGCACTATCAGTCAGAGCGGCTAACGGCTTAAACGTTATGATTAAGCTTGGTAGCCCAATCCTAGGCAGTAGTTATACTTCAAATATGCCAATAGGCAGTGGTAGAAATAACACCTTTTCAGATTATAATTTTTATGATGGTTGCTGCGAAGATAATCCAGCATCATGCGGAGAGTAATTAAATGACTTGTCAATCAGTCGCGCAAGATATAACAAACGCTGTAGCGGTAACGAGTGCGGTTGACTCTGATAACTTCGCGCTAGTGCGTAACGGTACATTAAACAGCATTTCATTTGCTTCAATGTCGTCTAGTCTTGGCGTAACGGGTCAGATTAAAAGCGTAGGTTCACCCACAGCGGTACAGATACTCAATCAACCTTCTGGTGAGCTTAATTTTATTCGTGCCCTAGCGCCTTCACAGGGGATAACAGCAACGCTTGACCCATACGGTAGCGTGGCACTCAAAACGAATTTAGCTAACGCCGGAAGCGCATCTGATGGCGCTAATGTTATTGTTGACTCAACAGCAGCGCAGGTTGCATTTAAGCGCATAAAGGCAGGCTCTAACGTTAGCATTACGCAAACAGCTAATTCAGTTGAAATTACAGCGGGTAATATTGAGGACTTGCAAAACAGGGTAGTAGTTACGCAAGCCTCAGACTTGGCTGGTGTGCTTGATAGTACCAAGCAGTATTTTATTGATGGTATTATTGATATGGGTAGCCAATCAATAGATGTTCCTTCGGGCGGCTTAAATTTGGCGGGTTACAGCTTTGACATATCTAAGCTTATATCTTCCGAGACTGGCTATACAATGTTCACATCACCGGTTGGCGGGTCGGGCAACTTGATTGGTTCTGACTATGCGGTTGAAGTAACTGGCGCAGCCTCGCAGGTCTATAACTTAACGTCGGCCACGGGCTTTGATGCTTTTGAGTTTGCGCGTATTAATTACAACGATTGCACATCACTAGGCACGATTACAGGTTACAGGCAGGGCTTAGAAGTAGGTACTGGGCGGTTTGGTGGCAAGCCAGAGCTAACGCTTGCAGGGGCTTGGGTTGGTGGTTATTTCATTGATACATCAATAGTTAGAGGCTTAACAGACGGTGCTTACTCGCTTTTTAAAGCTGGTGCTGGCTTCACTATGGCATCGAGGTTTAGGTCTAACCAAAACATTGACCTAAATGCTACGGTATCATTTTTTGACTTTGCCCCGGCTAATTTTATTAACCCGTCAACGGTTTCTATTGAAAGCGCAATAATTACAAGAAATGGGGTGTTTAACTCCCAAGATGCAAACATAACCCCAAATATGAGCAATTCGGATTTAGTGGCTGCATGGTCGGGTAATAATGGTATGCCTAACACCTTCGAGGGCGGGCATATAGAGGTGACAACAGAAGCGGTTAGCACCATAACAACGGCTGGCGTATTTGTTGATGTAGAAGCGGGCTTATGGACATCTCAAGATTTACAGCACTTTGATAACCCAGCAGGCGGGCAATTAAGGCATTTAGGCAATACGCCAAGAGAGTTTAAGGTCATAGCCGATTTCTTGATTGATGGAACGCCGGGTGATGATATATCCCTACGGGTTACTAAATGGGATGATTCGGCATCGTCTTTTGTGACAGTGCTAGACCAGACGAGGGAGGTTAACAGTTTTCAAGGTGGCAGGGATGTTGCTTTTTTCAACATAAATATCAATACAACGCTAGATCAAAACGATTACATTAAGTTGCAAGTTGCAAACGTTGCCACTACAAACAATATTACCGCAGAGGCAGACAGCTATTACATAGTAGAGGCTAGGTAATGGGTCAGCCTGTACCGGTTTCACTAGGCAACGGTTATTACGTATCTGACAGCCTGCCTTTGTCTAATCAACAGTGTTTGAACTGTTACATTGATAAACCTCAAGCTGTGGCGTTATCTGATGCCATGATAAAGGGGTCGGCTGGATTGTCTGAGATTCTAACGACAGGTGTAATTGACCAAATCAATAGAGGCTCACACGTTAAAGACGGGAAGCCTTACTTCCTTAACGGTGATACGCTTTACAGAATAGACAGAACCGTTAACGATGAAGGGTTAGAGGTTTTTACCGCTGTAGCTTTAGGCGTTATACCCGGCGAAGCTCGATGCTCGTTTGCAGATAATGGCACTCAATTACTTGTGTTAATACCTGGTGGCAATGGATACATTGTTAATGAGTCAGCAGGCACAGTATTTCAGCAAATAACAGACGTAGATTTCAACACTACAAACGGCAAGCCTCAGCATGTCGTATATGTTGATTCATTCTTTGTAGTCACTACAGATGAAAAGAAAATAATTAAATCATCAGCCAATGACGGGTTAACTTGGAGTGCGTTAGATTTTGCATCAGCGGCAGCAGACCCAGACGCAATAGTCGCGCCTATAGTAGTTAAGAATAAGCTCACTATAACAGGCTCAGAGACAATCGAAGGCTTTGACAACTTAGGGTTGCCGGGGTTTCCTTTTCAGCGTAACGGCTTATTTGTATCTAAGGGGTGCTCTGCACCTTTCAGCCTAGTTAATATTAATGATGGCTTTATGTTTATCGGTGGCGCAGTAAACGAAAGCGCAGCTATATGGACGCTTAACGGGGCTACACCTCAAAAGGTTAGTACAACAGCTATTGACGCCAAACTGCAAGAATTTACCAGAGATGAGATAGTGGAAAGCTTTGCATTTTCATACGCTCAAGCTGGCGCTTATTTTGTTGAGTTCTCACTACCATCAGTTACTTTTGTTTATGAAGTGTTAACTGGTACGTGGAGCGAAAGACAAAGTCAAATCGTTGACACTAAGGGCTTGACGCAGAATGTTAGACATAGAGTTAATTCACTGGTGACGGCTTATGGTCGAGTGTTATGTGGTGACTCACAAGATGGTCGAATAGGTGAATTGAAGCTTGATAATTATAAAGAGTATGACAACCCAATACTGAGGGCGTTTTCATTACAGCCACTAACTAATCAAGGTGATTCATTTTCACTTAACAGCGTAGAGCTAACAACCGAATCAGGTGTTGGTAATGATGACCAGCCAGAGCCAGAGGTAAGATTAAGTACTTGCGTTGATGGCAAATCATTTAATGACCCAATACCTCGAGCAATGGGTAAGATTGGGGAGTATAATGTAAGACAAGTTTGGGCGAGGCTTGGCAGGTTTCCAAGATTAGGCGTTTTATTGTTTGAGTTCTCAGACCCTTGTAAGTTTAGGGCTTTAAAGCTAAGAGTTAACATCAAAGCAGGGGCGCAACGTGGCCGTTAGAGTATCACCACCAGATGCAAACAGGCCTATCCTTAATGATGATGGTTCAATGGAGCAATCATTCCGGACGTGGACTAGCTTAGTTACTCAGCGAGAGATGATAATCGGAACAGGTAACCCAGAGGGTGTTATCGATGCTATTCAAGGAGCTGTTTATATGAATGATGCGGGCGCGGCCGGTGCGATATTATACGTTAAACGTGACCAGTCTATTGCTGGTGAAACAAAACAAGGTTGGGTGTTGGTATGATGGTTAGTAGAAGTCACGACCATAAAGACATAAAGCGCGTAGTTATGAGTATGCTTAGTGACGTTACAGAGGATGATACAGCGCCAGAATGCGCCAATATAGACGTAGACACTGACTGCTGGTTGAGTCTTGGTGAGTGCGGGTATATGCACGTATCAGCCTACAACAGAACCACCCTAGACATTCATCCATACATCATAAAAGAACAGCGAAACAAGTCTATTGAGTGCGGAAAAGCGACGCTAAAATGGGTTGCAGAAAACGCGCCAAGTATGTACAAGAAAATTATCAGCCAAGTGCCTAGTATTTATCCGCATATTAAGCGATACACCAAAAGGCTAGGATTTGAGCATGAAGGCACTTATAAAAAGTGCTTCACTAAAAACGGCCAGCTGTATGATTTATGGTTATTCGGCATTGAGAGGAAAGATATATGAGCATCATTAAGGATACATTCTTTGGGGGAGCAGAAAAGAAAGCTGCTAAGGCCACACAGAGAGGTATAGAGTCTGGGCAAAAAAGGATTGAAGAAGGCAATAAACAAGCTAGAGAGGATATATTTAATTTATTTCCATCAGCAGAAGCCAACTCACAGAAAGGCTACCAAAGCGCCTTAGATGTGTTCGGCCAATTCATGCCACAACAAGCCCAGACTTTCCAGCAAGGCAATGTTGCAGCGCAGAATCAAATACTTGCAGGAATGCCACAGGCTCACAATGCGTTAATGGGTGGACAGGTTGATTATTCACAGTTTCAACCCACTCAATTGGATTATGATGCGAGTATGTTCCAGCAGCAATTACCCGACTATCAAACAAGCCAACAGGCGTTAAGCCCTTTGGCTGGAATGACTGATGAGCAGATTCAAACGATAACATCCATGTATCCACAAGCACCAGCAGGGTTACCGCAAAATCCCAATGTTATAGGCCCAGGAATGACAAATAATGCAGAGCAATACCCAAATTTAAACTTTACACTGCCAGATTTTAACTTGTTTGGACGGAAAATATTATGAAAGCACCAGTTAGCGCATTAAGAAACCTACAAACAAACATGATGCGGCAGCCTAGCCAAATGAGCGCAGGCGCACAGCAAGCCATACAGGCAATGCCAGCGCCACAGGGATTGCGAGATGCCAATGGAAATTCAATAACCCAGCAGCAGGCTGATGGGATGGTGAAGCACAATGTTCGCGGAGGCGGCTCTTTTTATGGAGCGCCAGCGCAGGAATATCAAGGCGAAAGGCTTGTCAGTGACGTGTCAGGCGCAACAACATCACAGGTCCAGTCACTACTGGCGGGGGGTCAGCAACAAACCCCATACCAACCAGCGCCAACAGGTGGAAGTCAAAACTACGGCCTAGCGGGTGCTGAACAAGCTTATGCTGGCGGGTTAACTGGTGGGTTGAATGCTTTACAGGGCGCAACGCAACAAGGTTTGGGCGCATTACAAAATGCCAATGCCTTTGGGCAGAATCAAATTAGCATGGGTGGACAAGGTGCTTTAAATACCTTACAGAACGCACAGCAAGGGGCTGGCAATTACATTCAGCAAGGTGTTAATCGAGCGTCTAATACACTGGGTAATGCTGGGCAGTTTGGAGCTAACCAGCTGAATCAAGGGTTAGGTCAGGGACTTAACACGCTACAAAACACAGCAAATCAAGGTGTTGGCGCTATCATGGGTGGCGCACAGCAGGGCGCTAACGCACTAAATCAAGGTCAATTTGGCGCGTTAAACCAGTTAAATCAAGGTTCACAGCAGGGCTTGAATATATTAAATACTGGCAACAACCTAGCAGGCCAACAATCAAGCCAAGGGACAAGAGGCGCATTAGACTCATTGCGTCAAGGCATGTTTGCCTCACAAGATATGATTAATCAAGGCATGGGCGCTTTAGGTGGGGACTTTAGCGGTAGCGCTTCAAATGTCGATCAAAACATAGGTCAAGACCAATTCAATCAAGCGGCTCAGGGCGTAGGCGCTTACGCTGGCGGCGGGCTGCAGTCACAGCAACAGCAGTTAGCTTTATCAGGCGCACAGGGTCAAGAAGCGTTTAACAACGCAATGATGAATAACCCCGGAACTAAATACCTGCAAGATGAAATGATGCGTAACGTTACCAACCAAGGAAGCGCAACAGGTAATGTGGTAAGTGGAAACATTCTAAGAGAATTACAGGATAGAAGCGCTGGTATAGCCGCTCAAGACCTAGACAACCAATTTAATAGGGCTTTCCAATCCACAGGGCAAGGATTACAGGCAGCAGGGCAGCAAGGGCAATTCCTGTCCCAAGCTGGACAGCAGCAAGGTAATTTGGCGGCTCAAAACGCACAGATGCAAACACAAGCAAGCTTGCAGAACGCCAGTAATAGACTTGGGGCGGCTCAGTCTCAAGCAAGCTTGGCGGGTAATCAAGCCAATAATTTATCTAACTTGTTTGGTCAAGGCGCTGGTTATCAGCAGCAAGGCGGTCAGTTTAACGCTGGGTTAACGGCTAATGCTGCACAGCAGGGCGCGGGTATAGCTGCAAATAGAGGGCAAAACATGGCGAACGCTATGTTGTCAACTGGTCAGAATCAAGCCAATCTCGCTAATCAAGCTGGTCAAAACTCAGCTAACATTCTATCGTCTTTAGGTGGTGCGGGCGCTCAAGCTCAAATAGGAGCAGGTCAGAATCAGGCCAACCTAGCAAGCAGTATTGCTAACCAACAGGCAGGCTTGCAGTCTCAAGGTGGATCGAATCAAGCTAACATATTAAGTGCTTTAGCTGGTCAAGGTGCTGGATTACAGGCTCAGACTGGACTAAATCAGGCCAACTTTGCTGGTCAATTAGCTGGTCAAGGTGCTGGCATGATGCAAAACGCAGGCGCTAACGCTGCTAATATGTATCAAAACGCTGGCAATGCTCTTGGTGGAGCTAGAACGCAAGCAGGTAGAGATTTAGCTAATCAGATAAATCAATCAACGCGCTCACTAGCGGATTTAAGTAACCGACAAGGCGCTGGCTTATCTGATGTGTTTGGCCAGGGTGGCGTGAACATCGCCAACTTCATGCAAAACACAGGTAATATGTCAGCCGCGCAACAGCAGGAGTTAGCAAAAATATTATCTAATTTGTCCACAGGAAATGCTTCACAATTGGCATCAGGTGACGTGGGTATTGGTCAGGCACAGGCTGGCGGGTTAACTGGTGGGGCAGCAGGTATACGGGGCGGTATAGGTCAAGTGGCTGGCGGGATAACTGGCGCTTTCGGTGCTCCAGCGGGCGCATCGAATACTGTTATGGGCGCATTAACTGGATTTTTCGGATAAGAGGTAATTATGGCACAGTATGATTTTTACAACCCCGCTAATAGGGGGGCTGGTGTAAAAGGCGCAATCGCAGCAACTAGCAGCTTATTTGACGGCATTGAGGGGCGCAAAATAAACGCCATGAAGATTATGGGTGTGGAGGATGCCCAGCGTAGACAAGCAATGACAGATGATGCCAAGACAGCGGAATTATTAATCAGAAATGGCGATACGCAGGGGGCGATGGACTTTCTTAGCGGAAGGGCACAAGATTCATCAATGAGCGGAGGAAACCCACGCGAAACAATGGAAGTCTATAACGCCTTACGCGCTGGTGACGTTGATGGTGCTTTAGGTATGATTGGTAATTACAGGTCTTTATTTGATGATAGTTACAAAGCACCAGAAACAAAAAAACAGTCGGATAAACAAAAAGCAGAAGGTGGTATGGTCTTTAATCCAAACACTGGCACTTATTCTATAGACCCAACTGCAGCAAGTAGATTAGATGCAATTGCAGCTAAGAAAAAAAGCGGGGAGGCGCTGTCACTGAAAGATAAGCAGTCTATCAACAAGGACATTACTGGGTTTCTTAAAGACACAACATTAATACACAATACTGCTAACGACCTATCTAAGTTACAAAAAATGCCTAGTGGCCCTGCGTCAATTGCTCTTGTTTTTAAATTTATGAAGGCGCTAGACCCTACGTCAGTTGTTAGAGAGGGTGAGTTTTCAACGGCTCAAAACTCTGCTGGCGTCCCAGAAGGCATAAGAAATATGTATAACAAGCTTGCAAGCGGTGAAATACTAGGTGGTAAGCAGATACAGCAATTTGTTGACACAGCACAGGGGCTGTCAAACTCTGCAATTGAATCCTCTCGGACTCAAATAACTGATTATCTTGATACTTATGGGGATAGCCTGCCCGATAAATTCTCAACATCAATCATGAGGCGCATACCTAAAACATTTGAAATTAACCAGCCTAGTGCAAACGTCATTAAATTTGATGTCAATGGAAACCAAATACCATGAGTATTAGAGCAGAGCTATCAGATGGTAGGGTGTTAGAGTTTCCAGATGGGACAGACCCGCAGGTTATACAGGCTACCGTTAAAAGGGTGATTGGTCAGGGTCAATCTAAGGCTGGCGTGACACCTAAAGAACCTACAGAAGAAGCCGGCATTATGTCAGGCGCGTCGGATTTAGAGAAATCTATTATTGGCGGCATAGAGAATGCAGCAAGCTTTGGCTCTAGTATGATAGCAGAACCTTTGGCGGGGCTTGCAGGGATAGTTCAATCAGCGAACCCATTTGCCGAACAAGGCGCAGGTGCTAGAGCGGTTGAATCTGTCAGAGACTCGTTGACATTTAGACCGTCAACTGATGCAGGCGTTAGTCAACAGCAAGCAATTGGTGAAACACTTGCGCCAGTAGGTGAGGCCATATCTAACACTGAGAAGTTTTTAGGTGATAGCACTTTAGAAGCAACAGAGGGCACTATCTTTGAATCGGCTGGGCCTTTACTTGCTACGATGGCGCACACGTTACCAACGGCGGCGCTTGAAATTCTAGGCTTTAAAGGGGCTGGGAGGCTTTCAAAAGTTAAACCTCCTAGTAATAATTTAATCAAAAAAACTTTGGTTGAGTCAGCCCCAGAAAACGCGCAAGTCAGGAAGGCGGCCAGCGTACTATATAAAGAGGTTAATGATTCCGGTGCTGTAGTTAAAAAAACATCACTAGGGCGACTTGAGAATGCACTTGATGTGCTGGCTAAAAAAGAAGGCATTAGAGAAGGTGTTTCAGACCCAGTATTTAGATCGATCAACGCCATAAAAAAAGATATTAATAGGGGCGTTCCAATTCCAATCAATGAGATTACAGACCTAAGAAAAATAGCTCAAAACGCTGTAAACCCAATGGATAAGAATATAACAAGACAGGCATTGCTAGTTTTAGACGAGGTTGACTCTTTTATTGCTGATATTAACGTGAACGATATGGCCAGGACTGGGAACATACAAGCATCAGACATATCCAAAAAATTAAATGCTGCTGGTAAGCTTTACGGCAGGGCTAAGAGGGCTGAAATGCTAGAGGAGGCCATTACAATTGGCGCTAGCAGAAAAGCTGGAATAGACAAAGGAATTAGAAACGAACTTAACAGGTTAATAAATAATAAAACAACCAGAAAGTTTCTATCTAAGGATGATATCGCAGCAATAAGAAAAGTAACTGATGGAGATTTCAAGCAGAATTTTGCCTCTTTGGTTGGAGGAATGGGCATTAAATTTGAAAACAGCCCTAGCGTATTCTCTGCAATGGTTAGTGGTGCGGGTACTGGTGGAGTTGCCGCCTCTCTTGGCATGAGCGGAGCGGCACTTCCCGTTGCTGTCACAGCCGTTACGGTAGGAACCGCATCAAAGATAATCGCAAACAAGCTGGCGAGAGGCAATGCCAATTTCTTAAAAACAATGCAATTAGCTGGCAATGACGCGAAGAAAATAACTAAAGCTTACTTGGAAATTGTTCCTAAAAGTAAAAGGAGCTTATCTGACCTGTCTGACTTGCTTTTAGATCCAAATATAGACCTAACCACGCTGGAAAATATAGCGAGTGATACAGTCAAAGATGCGGTAAAGGCAGCTCAATTTAAGCGAGAGATGGCTAAGTTTATGGCTACAGTTCCATCTGGCGCAGCTATATCATCTAAAGATGAGGTAGAAGATAATGAATGATACAATAAAAACCGCGCAACTTAATATTTGTCTGCTTTCTTTTATTTCAATTTTTTTGGAATCCATTATGCCAGCCTTAAATATGTTAAAAAATAATTTTAGATTGCTTTCTAATGAAAAGCAAGGAGGTGCCCCATCCCACGTTTTATAAATCCAGTACCAGGGTTTTCATACCCACCTTACGGAAAACTTTACTTTTACAAGTCAGGCACTAACAGCTTATTGACTACGTATAAAGACGACTTAGAAACCATAGCAAACACTAACCCTGTTGAGCTTGGCGCTTTAGGTCGAGTGCCAAACACCTTTTACACTGGCAAAGCTAGAGTAGTATTGCAAGATGCTAACAGTCAGCAAGTGTGGGAACGTGACCCTGTAGGCGGTGAAGGCGCTTTAGGTGACTTTGAAGTATATGACGAGACAGTTGTATATGACAAAGATGATATCGCCAAAACCGCCTTAGGTGTGTTCTACATATCGCTGCAAGACACCAATCAAGGTAATGACCCAACGCTAACGCCTAATGCAAATTCATTCTGGATGGAAGTCAGATTCATTGATGTTTACAACAGTCAGAAGCCTTATTCAACTGGTGATATCGTACAATCAAATGAGGGTTATTTGTGGCGCTCAATGGTTGATGCCAACCTATCAAATGAGCCTACAACTGATACCGGTACAAACTGGCTACCTGCTTTAAATGGGGCTAAGTTGCCAGAGGTAATGGCGTTAGAATCATCACTGGGCACCTTCTCAGCGAATAGCGTAACAGTCATACCACAAACTGGTGGCGGCGTGTTAACAGCTTTACGCATTAACGAGATTCAAGACGGTGGTGCGTACACATTGCCGGCAGCTAGCAGCATATCAGTTAATCAAACTATTCAAATAGATTTGCCAGACGCTTATAAAACTTTTAAGCCTGTTATATCTCGCTCAGGAAGTGATACAATAAGCTATTCAGGCGGCACAGATACCAGTATTACTATGGACTCTGCATCTAGCGAGTCAATTACATTAAAATCCGACGGAATAAGCGATTGGGAGCTATAACATGACGATTAAAACGTCTTTATTGGGTGGAAGTTCGGGTATACCAACGCTCGCCCCAGATTTAACCTGGCCTAATTCAAAGCTCATTTCAAACACTGGATATAAGCAGATAGCAGGAATAGACGCTACGGCGGGGCTAACAACAGCACTTAGCTTAACGGGAAAGTTTTTAATTAGCGGGCTTCTATTTGACGATATGATTTCAGAAGCCTACACAGTAAAAATGACGGTTGACGGCGTGGTAATATGGAATGACTCCATAGCATCCGTTGCCTCCACCGCATTAGTCCTTTATGGAGCCGCTAGTAACTCATTTTCAAGCTCAACAACTGAACCGGGATTTATCTGCAATACATCGTTAGTATTAGAAATACAATCAACAACAGATACATCAGTAACCCTTGAATATCTAGTTAGGCCAATACTATGAATATAATCTCAGACAGCGGAAAGCATAAAATAGAAAGCGCAGGCACATTGCAGGTAACCCCACCGGCAATACGCCACATCTCAAAACGCGCATTTCGTAATCGGTTAACACAGCCAGAGCGCACATTAATCCGTAAGTCTACTGATGACATTGTTATTGACATCAAAGAGGAACTTGAGATGACGACTTATGTCGATTTGGATATGCCATCAAATACTGATGCTCTGAATTACTTGGTATCTGTTGGCATATTGTTAGCGCCAAGAGTAGCGGAGATACTAGTTGACGGCACAGTCGAAGAAGAATTTAAGGGGTAAATAAAATGCCAAGAAGTAAAGACAAGGGTAAGCCATCACCGGCTTACAAAAAAACACCGGTTAAGCCTAAATCTAAAAAGAAACCTAAAAAGTGATTAAGTTGGCGGTTGTTTTATTAGCGTTTGTGTTAATTTATGGATGCAATAATTTAAATGCTGATTGGTATTATCTCGGATATAGCGCAAGTTATGGAATAGTATCTATAATAGCCGCCAACCTTTCTAAAAAAATAAAATCACAACTATTATTATGGTATGCTACGGCTAGTTTATTTACCAGCGTATTGCACTTTCTTGTTCATGTTGGTTTTTACAACACGTTAAAATATACTCTTTGGCACCAACCTTTAAATATTGGTGTTATTGTTGAATTATTTGAATTTGCGTTAATGATTACCGGGGGCTTGAGTGTTGTTTTTTATGTCTGTTGTTTGCTTATTAATAATTATAAACAGCACAAAAGCTATATTAATAGCGTGGGGGTGTTTAAGTGAGCGCAACAGTAGAGCAACTTGCGAGGCTAGACGAAAAGATTAGTTTGTTTATGGCTAGCCAGTCAGAATTTAACAAAAATATTAACGACAACCTAAAAGAATTATCTAAGACACAAACCCAGATACAGGTACAACAAGTCGAGATAAATAACGTTGTAATCAATAGCAACTTGATGTCGGGCAAAATCGACAAGCTAAACACTGAAATGTCAGATGTCAAAACAAACCAAGCTTTAATGATTGACTTTAAAGGTCAGGTTAGGCATTTGAAATGGGTCTCGGTTGGTCTATTTGGCGCGGTGGCAGTCGCTTTAATAAAAACAATACTAATACCATGATACTACAGCGCCTTAAATCACCTTCAGACCGTACCAATGGTATATTAACCCTACCAGATGGGGGTGAGATTAAAACACTTGAAAGACCGTGGAAAGACAACGAGGTGGGCGTTTCTTGTATACCGGCGGGATTCTATAAGTTCATGCGCGATACCCATGGAAGGTTCCAATGGTTTAGAATATTAAGCGTTGATGGACGAACTGATATTGAAATACATGAAGGCTCAAAACCAAGCCATAGTGAAGGCTGTATTCTGATGAGCAAGACAGATTTAAACACGCTTAAATGGTGGTGTGGTGATGAGCGGACTAATTACGTGGTAGAAATACGGGATGCTTAAATATGGGGTCAGAACGGATACAAGACCGAATAGAGTTGTATCGGTTTAAAGAAACTAAAACTACGTTTACGGGCGTTTGCACACTTATTTATGATAATGATAAGGTTTTTATTAAAGGGCTTTACGGTGCCATTGGTATGTCGGACGCAAAAGAATTAAAGCGGTATTTATCTGGCGTTGGCGTTACTGAGGTTTCGTTTATTCGGCACGGTAAACTGATTATAAAGAGGGTTAGATAATGGATGTGCTTAGTTTTATTGGCGGTATATTTAAGCCAGCTGCAGAATTGATTGATAACGTACACACCAGCAGCGAAGAAAAGTTAAACTTAAAAGCGACTATAAAGTCAATTGAAAACGCGCTTTTAGCTAAGGTTATTGAGTATGAGACAAAAATACTTGATAGTAAGACCAAGGTAATCACAGCAGAGGCCACAGGCGAAAGCTGGATGCAAAGAAACTGGCGACCTATAACAATGCTCACCTTTTTGGTGTTAGTCGTGTGTGACTCGTTTGGGTGGCTTGCTAACCCATTATCAGTTGAAGCATGGGCATTGTTGCAAATTGGTCTTGGTGGATATGTTGTAAGCCGTGGCGGTGAAAAGATGGTTAAAACATTTAAGCAGAAATAGCCCGTTTCGGTTATCAGTGGGCTAAACTGACATGAAAGACTCACCAAGCCTTTAACCTTAGTGTTTTGGTGTTATCGGCGGTTCGCGGTTGTTATTGCAGTAACAACGCTAGGCAAGGAGACTTAACCTTTAAACGTTACCGCCGCACCTCGCAGCACTACACGTTGTTCTTTAAACCTATTTCATTACAATTGCGCCTCACTGCATCAAATGATACTGCCCACTAATCCGTTAAGATACTTTCAATAACATCTGTAGCAACACCTGTAGCCTCGCTTATTGCGTAGATACTAAGTCCATCAGATGCAAGCTTTGACAACTGCTGCTTACTTGGTGGTTCGCCATCTAAAAACCCCTCACCAACATCAAGTACGTTATTAACTGCACTTTCTATAAAATCAAACATAATTCCTACCTCTTAGTTAATGGTTAATTAAATATTTGCACCACAAAGCCCCAATTAAGGGGCGTGGTATTAACAAAGCAGGCAGCGGGGTAAGCTTAACTTGCATTCGTTATTTACTCATTACACGTTTAGTTAGTCTTTCATAATTTTACTCCAGTTTTACCCAGACCAAGACCAAGACCTAGACCCAGACCTAGACCCAGACCTAGACCCAGACCAAGACCTAGACCCAGACCTAGACCCAGACCTAGACCAAGACCTAGACCCAGACCAAGACCCAGACCAAGACCTAGACCTAGACCCAGACCTAGACCAAGACCCAGACCAAGACCAAGACCTAGACATTATTGCTGCGTTCATTTTCTTTCCCTGTACAGTTCATTTTCCCATTCCGCCCAATCAACTAACGCCCCTATATTTACACCAGAACGTCCAGAAAACATCTCAACTTCGGAAACCTTGCCAGTTTCAAGAAATTCAGTAAAAAGCCCAGTATCAGCAACCCATGAACCGCTTGAAGTGCTAACAAGATCCCCGTGGACTTCTTCTACAATACCAACATGTATATGTGTAACCGTTCTAAACATGTAAGCCTTCCCGACTTTAAACGGAGACTCATGATTACTGCTATTTAAGTTAAATAATCCAGATAATTCTTT
>Ga0255040_10000029_pt1 | contig 27935 bp, 23 predicted proteins | sample BC1_12_2_MG_FD_181711 | JGI IMG/M metagenome (GOLD analysis project Ga0255040, IMG submission 181711) | Seawater microbial communities from Strait of Georgia, British Columbia, Canada - BC1_12_2 | ecosystem: Environmental > Aquatic > Marine > Strait | place: Canada: British Columbia | collected... | reverse complement strand
TGCCAGATCGGGACGGCCCAGGACAGGGCAGGCGATAAACGTTTGACCTGCATCATCGTGCAATTGTTTGGCGCGATTGATCGCCGGAACCCCATGCGTTCCCATTGCCATGTGTATGCAGTCGCCTGACAAGCCGGCAATTAAACCGGTATCGCCAGCGAGGACCGCATTCAGGGCGGCGTCGCTGGGCAGCATCGAAATGACGACATCGCGGTCCTGTGTCGCCGCCAAAGGAGAGTCGACGTCGGCGGCGCCTGCAGCGACCAGCCCATCGGTCTGTCCGGGCGTCGGATCAGACACGAGCAAATCATGGCCATCAGCCAGAATACGGCCAGCCATTCCCTGGCCCATGCGGCCGAGGCCAACAAATCCAACCTTCATAGTGCACTTCCTATTCGAATCGGCCGCTGGCGAGCAGGATTTCTGAAGTTACAGTGTAATGCTTGTGCAGCAATTCCACGGCGAGATCGGCATCGCGATTCAGTGCGGCCTGTTGTAGTTCCCGATGTTCTTCCAGTTCGTGGCGGTCGCGATACTCGACGACTTCAGCGAGATTTCGGTACCGAAACGAGCGTTGGCTCAATTCGGCGCAGAAACCCATCAAAATATTAGAATTGCACGCGGAAATAAGTGCCAAATGAAACTCACTATGGTGTTGCTCCCATTCTGGCGACGAGTAAAACGTGGTGTTTTCGGCATTCTTGGCTGTACGGGCTAGCCAGTGAAATGCGAGTACTATGCGTTCTTCCCAGGCAGTGTCCCCATTCTCGATTGACTCACGGAGTGCTATTTCCTCAAGCCAGCAGCGAGTACGCGTCAATTCGGCTAGTTCGCTGGTGCTGGCCGTCGGCACGCGAAATCCGCGATTCTCTTCACGAATAACCATGCCGTTGGCAGAAAGACGGTTTAACGCCTCCCTGAGCGGACTGTTGCCTGTATCGTATTTTTCGATCAACTCTTTTAGGCGGAGTTTCAGACCGGGTTTAAGTTTTCCGGTCAGTATGTCGGCCTGTAATCGATCGTAAACCGTTGATGCTTGAGTAGAAATTTGAGATTCAGGCTCGCCTGACCCAGTCTCGGATGTCCGTTTTTGCATTGTGCACACAACCCATTATTTTCGATTTAATCGAGCACCATCTTACTTTCATCGATATTATTTGTATAGAAGGACGCGATTTTCGATCAATTGGCCCGAATCGTGCGCTAGCCCATAGCTTGTGCGCTGAGGTTCAGTTTGTTGGCTTTCGCGCAAATGATATTTTCGCTAATATGGCGTTCTACCAAATTTTATCGAATATTCTATTGCGCCGAATTATCCTACCCAGAGGAAATTAGTAATGAGCCAAGCAGAAGAAGCCAGTCCGCAGACCTCCGAGCACTCCGGCCTAAACAAGGCTGCAATGGCCATGTTTGGCTTGCTGCTTGTAACTTACATATTGATGGTGGCAGATCGCTTCCTCGTCAGCATGCTCGCTACCGATATTCGTGGAGCCCTCGAACTCTCGGTACCGAATATGTTTGCGCTTACCACCATGTTTACCCTTGGTCTTGGTATTGGGGGATTACCCGCCGCTTCGCTCATTGTGCGATTTTCAAGAAAGGCCGTTCTGCTCGCTGGTCTCATAATGCTCTCCGGCGCGACATTACTCTTCACGAAAGCAACGGGCTTCGCCAGCATGTTCGTGTTTATCGTCCTACAGGGCGTAGGTATGTCTTTCCTGGCGACTGCCATGTTTTCGCTGTCAACCAGCTATTTCGCTGCGAACCGAGTAGCAGCATTGGGTCTGGTTAACCTTTGCTTTGGGCTTGGCTCATTGTTAGGTCACCGCATTATCGGTGAGATGCGAACCGCAATGGGCAGTTGGGAAGCGCCGATGCTAATCTTCGGCTTTGCCGGTATTGCCTTGGCGATAGCCATCGCGATTTTCGTGCGCCCCTGGTTTAGTGAAGTCGCGCCCGCTGCCAAACATCTGGTTGACAGTGGTGGCGCGGACACGCTGAAGAACCGCAACACAATCCTCTTAACGATTATGAGCGGCGTATACGGGATGGTTATTTATGGATTCCTGGGCACCTATCCTTCTTACATGCGTGAAGTTCTTGAGTTACCGGCTGCGAACGTGGGTGCGATCATGATGTGGTTCGGCATTGGCGGGCTGACTTCCTACTATGGCGGTAAGCTGGGTGACAAATTCTCGTCGAAATCAGTTCTCTTTTCCTGTTCGCTTGCGCTGGGGCTGGTGACCCTGTTTCTGTTCAAGGCTGACCAGAGCGTATTGGTATATAAGCTGTTGGCAACCGGCGTCGGTGTCTTTGGTGCAGCAATCGTCTATACCAATCTTGCGGGCGGTCATGTCAAGGCGCTCAAGCGCACTCTTACCAGTAAGGGTTCAGGCATGTTCGTCACCAGCGTCTACGGTGGTGCCGCCATGGGCGGCTATACGATGGGCTTGCTCGTCGAGAACTATAGCTGGGCGTTGGCCGGCCAAATTCAAATCTCGCTGCTCTGTCTGGTTATTGCGTTACTCGCTCTCGGGCTGCGACAAAGCGAGTTTTCGAAGTAGATCCCGCGGGAGCGCTTGGCGGGACTCCTGGCGACCAGGCAGCGCTGTGCTTCTATACGGCAGCGGCGACTGCCTTACCCAGACCCACCGTGTCGGCTGCACCGCCCATGTCGGGGGTCAGGTTTTCGCCTTCGCGAAGGACGTTCTCGATCGCGGTCATGATGCTGTCGTGAGCATCGCGATGACCAAGGTGGTCCAGCATCATGGCGCCTGCCCAAATGGTTCCGATCGGATTTGCGATACCCTTGCCTGCGATATCGGGCGCCGATCCATGCACGGGTTCGAACATGGACGGAAACTCCTTCGCCGGGTTGAGGTTTGCGGACGGGGCGATAGCAATGGTTCCTGTACACGCTGGCCCAAGATCAGAAAGAATATCGCCAAATAAGTTACTACCGACGACGGTGTCGAAGTGATCCGGCATGCGCACGAAGTTCGCCGTTAAAATATCGATGTGATACTGATCGACGGCGACGTCCGGGTAATGCTTCGCCATTTCTGCGACACGATTATCCCAATACGGCATCGAGTGAATTATTCCGTTTGACTTGGTGGCCGAACTCAAATGTCTTGCCGGCCGGCTGCGGGCGAGCTCAAATGCATACTTAAGAACTCTGTCCACGCCGCGTCTTGTGAAAACACTCTGCTGCGTTACTAGTTCCTCAGCCGTACCTTCATTTTGAATGCCGCCGATTGCCGAGTATTCGCCTTCCACGTTTTCACGCACGATCATCATGTCAATATCGCCGGGCTTGCGACCGGCCAACGGGCAGGGGACGCCGTCAAACAATCGCACGGGTCGTAGGTTGATGTGTTGGTCAAACTCGCGGCGGATTGGGATCAACAATCCCCATAATGATTCGTGGTCCGGTACGCCCGGAAAACCGACAGCGCCGAGGTAGACAGCATCAAATGCTCGTAACTGATCGATGCCATCTTCGGGCATCATTCGTCCGGTCGCAAGATAGGAAGCACAGGACCAGTCGAATTCCGTCCACGCGAAATTGATTCCGTGCTTAGCACCGGCGGCTTCCAGAGACCGCATGCCTTCTGGCATGACTTCGTTGCCGATTCCATCGCCAGGAATGACCGCAATCTTGATATCTGCCATAAAAATCCGATCAAAAGGGCTCTGACCCCTTTATGTTTTTGGTTGGATTAGTAGCTCATTCCGCAGCCGATAATACGGTCGGTCGGGAACTTGGTGATGATTTCGATTCCGTCATCGGTTACGACAACTTCGTCTTCGAGTCGGACACCGTCGGAACCATCCTCGTTGCCGGCGTAGGTCTCCAGCGCAAATACCATCCCGGGTTCAATCTCAATAGGGTGTTCGATGCTGTAAGCGCGGGAAATGATCGGGAACTCCCACAGGCCAACGCCGATACCATGGCCGTATTGCAGTCCGAAAATTTCATGCTCATTGAGCGCGCCCATTTGTCGGTAGTCCGGCCAGCGAGTGACGACATCGGCTGTCGTACAACCGGGTTTAACCGCATCGATACCGCCCAGTTGAATTTCGAGACAGCGTGCGTGTGTGTCGATCTGTTTTTGGGAGGGCGGACCCACCGTAAAGCAACGATACACGCAGGTGTGATAGCCGTTAAACAGCGCCACAATATCCATAAAGATAATGTCTCCGGGCTGCAGCAAACGGTCAGAACTCAAGTGCGGATGTGGATTGGTGCGATTACCTGACGTGACCTGTACGTTGTGAATCCATTGTGCGCCGAGGCGATGCATTTCGGCAGAGGCGACCGCCTGCAGATCGTTTTCTTTCGCGCCGGGCCGAATCTCGCAGGCGATGGCATGAAAAGCTGCATCAACTATAGCGGCGCCGTGTTTCAAAATGGCGATTTCATCTTCGTTCTTAATCGAACGTGCGTACTGCATGACGCCCTGACCATCGGCAATCGTGTATCCATTGGCTTGCATGGCCAGCAAGATCTGCGCTTCGATAACGTCAACGCCGATTCGAATCTTGCTCTTGTCCAGGCCAAAATTATCCAAGACCATGTCGAGATCTTTCAGGAACCCGGTCGAGCAGCCCCAGGCCTCAGGCAACGCGCCGAACATCGTGCCATGTGCTGGAAAGGTGTAATCGGCAATCCACGGGCAGTTTAGTTTTTCGCTTGCTACCTCCGACCCGAAACCAAAAATGTGCGGCGGCCCATTACGCGGAATGATGGCGTAGCGGCCCATATTATCGATTTCCGGAGAACAGACGGCAGTGGAGGTCGAATACCGCTTATTGCCGGTGTCGAACAGCAACAGACAGTCGATATCAAAGGTGTCCATGTACTTCTTGATGCGAGCGACCCGATATTCACGCATGCGATTGAAATCCATGCGCTGTTCGTAGTCAACCTGCATCATGCCTTGCGTGCCCTTACGATACGCCACTATTTTTCTCCCTCATTCTGATCGCCTGGTTCTAGCCCAAACGAGTTGATTCAGTCTAAATGCGATAGAAATTATATCGCCAAACTACGAGTTTTTGTCAAATTTTCGATTATCTTAAACTATTAAGAATATTCGCGCTTACATTTGTTATCGGTGGGGTCATTGGCCGATCAATATCTCAGTGGGTGGAGCCTGGTCGAAAAAAATCATCGCAATAAGCCATTAAACGTTGTTATACTCGATCAAATCGATGAACGGCAAGGAAAATCGATAAAAAATGTTTTCACATCCACTCGATAAGACGTCCGTATTCTGCGGACACGATGGTCATAGAACTGGGGAGATTTATGAAAATTTGGCTTGAGGAAAACGGCAGCGTTCGAACAGGAACGAAGCAATCAACTTTGATGGTCGCAGCATATCTCGCGTCCAGTCTGCTAATACCATCCGGGCAAGCACTTGCCCAAGGCGCATCCGCGACATTGGATGAAATTGTCGTCACTTCCCGGCGTTATGAGGAGAGTATTTCTGACGCGCCGCTCGCGGTTAATGTTCTGGACAGCGAGTACCTGGCAAAGCAAGGCGTCAACACCTTGAGCGATGCTCTCGAATTGACACCTGGTGCCACCTGGGGGCACTACACGATGGCGCAACCCGGGCACACCTTGCGTGGTATGGAGTCCTACAACAGCGGAAACGCGACACTGGAGTCGTCTGTACAGATGGTTGTTGATGGTATCCCGCTGACGAAAGCTTTCATGATGACGCCACCGGTCTACGACATGGATCGCATCGAAGTCATGCGCGGACCGCAAGGTACAACGTTTGGACGTAATGCCTCGCTGGGCATTGCGCACTTCGTGACCGCGCGCCCGAGCCAGGAATTCAGCGCTTCTGCAAATGCCACGGTAGGAACGCGCGATTACTATGGCTTTGGTGGCCATATCAATGGAGCTGTGAGTGACACCGTGTCAGTCCGTATTGCGGCCAACAAAATGCAATACGACGGTGATCTGGAACACGAGGATACGGGCGAATCTATAGAAGGTGAGAACAACTGGGCGCTGCGAGCCTCAGCCCTTTTTGAGCCAAGCGATACGTTTAGTGCGTATGTGAAACTCGAGCATATGGTTGACCGGGGCGTGGCACCCGCAAGACGTTTCGAGTCCTGTACGGTCCCGTCTCTGACTTCGCCGCCGTACTTCGAGGAATACACCGCACCCTGCGACATCTGGAAGACTGCGCAAAGCTCCGAGCCTCAAGACGGCTTCTACCAGGACAGGGACATGACGTTCGTGACGGCTGAGCTAACCTGGCACCGTGGTGACCTCAATATCACGTGGCTTACCGGTTACCAGTGGGGCCAGCATGCCGTGATCAACGATGTTTTCTCATCGCCGGAAGTTATTCAGGATCAGCACGTCCAAAACGATGCGAATGTATTCTCCACCGAGCTGCGCCTTGACAACCATGGAGGCGACAGCGGGATCAGGTGGCTCGCTGGCATTTATTTGCTCGAAGATGACGAGTACCGACTGGAAGAAAATATCGGTGCACCACCTAGAGGCGATGGCGCTGGCAGGATTACAGGGCGTGGAACATCCACTCTGACCGCCAGAGGCTGGTCCGAGACTTCGTCGCTCGGGATCTTCGGTGAGATTGCTTTCGATATCGGCGATAGAGTTGAGGTGGCTATTGGTGGCCGTTATACCGACGAATCGAAAGATTACGACTTCACCAATCAATGTTATGGACGCACAGGCGCCTGCGCGGGCCTGGGCAACCTCTCTGAGGGATACGAGGCGTACTACGATCCTGCAACTGATTGCTCCCAGGCTGCGAACCAGGATCCGGTCGCCGGCACCTGCGGCAGTGAAGGAAACCCGATGGGTATCGGCGTCGCCGTGCCACTGGATATATCGAGAAGCTGGGACGATTTCGCGATCAAGGCATCAGTGAGCTTTGCCTTGAACGACAACACCAACCTCTACGCGTTGTACTCGGAAGCTTTCAAGTCGGGTGGTTTTCACCATGATGCGCGAACGGCGGGCCAGTTTTACGAGTCCGTGCTCGATCCGGAAAATGTGGAAAACTATGAGATTGGCTTGAAGGGCTCTTACGACAGGTTTCGTTATGCCATCACGGCGTTCGCTATGGAGCAGATCAATGCGCAAAACAGTGCACTGGTTCCACTGCCGGGAGGCTCATACATTACTGCTCTCGCCAATTTCGGTGGTATCGAGCAGTCCGGTGTCGAATTTGAGGCCACGTGGGCCGCTTCCGAAAACATCCTGATAGGCGGCAACATGGCGTTTTACGACGGCGAGTTGGGGCCGGGTTCGGTCCTTAATGGTGAGTGGGACCCTGGCTGTAGCTGTTTCATAGGCACCGATGTTAGCGGAACGCCGACGGGCATGGAAAATACATGGGTGCTCTTCGCCGAGTACAACGCCAACCTGCCGGGCGATTCGATGCTTTCCTTCCGGATTGACAACCAGTATCGCAGCGAAGTTGCACCGGCGGCCAACAGGACCACGGTTACGAACCTCGATGGGACTGGCCTCGCGTTCGAGCGCCCCGCGATCAACAACGTCGGTGTGAACATCAACTGGACCTCTGCCGATGGCGGACTGGAAGTCGGCCTTTGGGGTCGGAACATACTGGATGACGAAGACTACGGTGGCTTCGGTCCTGCCAGTAGCTTCTGGTTCAACAATGGCGGTAGTGGTCCTGGTACTTCTCCTCGCAACTTCTGGGGCAAAAACCCGTACGGCGTGGATGTCCGCTTCAACTTCAACTGATTCCCCCTGGTTGCAGTTAGGCGTTAGAAGGAAGGGGCCTTTCGAGGCCCCTTTTCTTGTGGGTAGAATAAACAAGCGGAGATAAGCATTTGTCCAAATCTTTAGAGTTAAATCGAAGACAATTTCTGGTGCAAAGCGCAACGCTTGCCGCGGCTACGGCATTGCCTGGTTCGGCGTTGGCGCGTCAGACGATACGAACACGCCTTATTCCTGGAACAAACGAGGCGCTGCCTGTCATCAGCCTGGGCGCCCCTGGTTTCTTCTACAAGACGCCGCCCGAAGGAGACGGGCCCGCGAAGGCGCTGATAAGAGCATTTATGGAGATGGGCGGCAAGATGATCGATACGCCACCATTCTTCCGGCCGGACCCGCCGGTCATTGGCAGCATACTCAAGGAAATGGGACTGACGGACGACCTGTTCCTGATCAGCAAGATCGTGGTTCACGGCAAGCAGGAAGGGATAAAGCACGCGGAGCGGGTCGTTGCCAATCTCGATAAGCGGCCGCTGGATATGCTGATGGTTCACAACATGAGAGACCTCGCGAATCACTGGACTACATTGAAAGACTGGAAGGAGCGTGGCCGGGTTCGATACATTGGCGCCAGCCTCACAAGGCCAAACCAGATGATGTACAACAGCTTTACGGACTACGACGGCATGGAGGCATTTATCAAAGCTGAGAAACCGGATTTCATTATGGCGGGATATTCGGCTTTGCGCCCCGAAGCTGCGGAACGTGCTTTGCCCGCGGCAGCAGACAATGGCGTTGCCGTGATTGTCGCTGAGCCGTTCAGGGCAGGCGACGATGGTTCGTATTTCGGATTGGTTGCAGGCAAGCCGTTGCCGGAGTGGGCATCCGAATTCGACTGCGATTCCTGGGCGCAGTTCGCTTTGAAATACATTGCCGGGCATCCGGCGGTGACGAGCATCGTGATGGAAACGAGCAAGGTCAAGCACATCAAGGACAACATGGCTGCGGCGTACGGTCGACTGCCGGACGAAGCGATGCGCAAGAAGATGAGCGAATACCTCCGCTCTCTCTAAGAGATCGAAATAACTAGCGCGTTTGATCCGAGCTACGGTCCTCAAACACAAGCGTTTCGGGGTGGAACGTAAACCAGGCGAACCAGTAGACGATTACGCTCGGGAGTTCGTCGTCGTCAGCGTTTACGATTCGGGCGTATTCATCCTCTTCGCTCCAGTGAATAGTGTAGGGTTTGCCGTTAATCGTATCGATGAATGTACTGCTGCCATGATCGCGTAACTCTTTGAACGGATAGGCCTTGCTGAGCCCGTCGACGACGATGCCCAGCACCTTCGACTTTTTCGGGTAGCGGCTGCTGCGATTCGTTACAGGAAACATGAGGTCGCGCGAGCGTTGATACTCGGCGTAGGCATTGTCGCCATATCGACGGCGAAACCCCGTGTCGAATGAAAGTACCTCTGACTGCGGGTAACGCACTCGCCATTCACGCCACGTCGTATGTGCAGTAGGAATCGGGGCAATTCTCGCCCCCTTCAGTTGACCGCTGATCGCCTGGGTTCGGATCTGAGACCAAAGCGAGCCGGTCTGACGGTCGTAAAGCAGAACGTCACTGTTGTACAAGAGGCCGGAAACGCCAAACGAAAGGTGGCCGTATTTTCCCTGGGTGTCGAAGGTCATTCCGGAAAAACACAAGGGGCAATAGGTCACCGTAACTGCCTGACCGTCAAATTTATCGTTGACCACCTCGTGCTTTTCCATGATCTTAATCGGGTAAGCTTTCGCAATGCCCTTATGAAATACGCCGAGAACGCGATCCCAGTCCCGCAGGAATTTGACCTTATCCGGGGACTCGAACTTCGGATTGTCTATTGCTGGTATTCCGTCACGGGGTACGCCGCCCCAGAAGATTTCGCCGGAGGGGACGAGTGCGTCGGAGACATCAAATCCGTTCTTAATGTCGTCCGCTCTTGGCGCTGCGGCGGCGAAAACACTCAGGCCGAGCGCCATGACGACACGGAGAATAGACGACGAGTTGTCCATGCGCGCAGCCGTTGATGTGCGAATCGATACTTAAGTGGACCTTCGCGACCCCTGAAATATTACAATGGCTATGAACATCGTCTAAGGTAGAATTCATCCCCGTGTCACGCCATCTCGCCATAGGCGACATCCACGGATGTCGTCGCGCTTTCGAAGCGCTTCTGGAAATCATTGCGCCCGCAAGCGAGGATACGATCGTCACACTAGGTGACTACGTCGATCGCGGGCCGGATTCCGCCGGCGTCATTGAATTACTGCTTGAGCTGGATCGCTCACTCTCGCTTGTGCCGCTGCGCGGCAATCACGAAATTATGATGCTCGATTCACGCGAAAGTAACAGCTGGCGGGAGTCATGGCTGGGATACGGTGGGGCTGAGACGATTGCTTCATACGGGGTGGATCGGTCCGCTGACTACGCATTCGACGCGATACCGGTCGCGCACCTGGACTTTCTCGAGAATCGTTTATCGCCATTTTGGGAAACGGATTCCCACATCTTCGTACACGCGTTTGCCGAGGCCAACAAGCCGATGTCGGCGCAACCAGACTCGTCTTTGTACTGGCGCAAGTTCGTGAACCCGGAACCGCATGCGTCGGGCAAGACGGTTGTTTGTGGACACACGCCGCAGCGAGACGGGGTGCCGGGACGCTCGGACGGCTGGGTTTGTATTGATACCTTTGTTTATGACGATAGTGGCTGGTTGAGTTGCCTCGATACGGGCAGTGAGACTGTCTGGCAGGCGAATGAAGCGGGTCGTACTCGCCACTTTCAGCTCGGCGAGGAACCCGGCCAGTCGACCTAGAATTGGTCGACGAAATTTGCAGCCCGTTTGACTTCGCGGCTGTTGTGACTCTCTTGCCAGAGAATCCGGGCGCCTCCCTGTTCAAGGCTTGTTACCTCGATGCAGAGCAGGCTGCCATTTGAAATCAGTACGTCCTCTCCGGTCAGCCACAAGACAAGGATACTAGTGCAGGACTGGTGACTGCTGACCAATACGTCGCCGCCATTGAGATCCAGTTCAGCGGCGAAACTCATTATTTCATTAAGACGTGATCCAGTCTTTAGGTGTGGCGATATCTGAATGTCGCAATGATCACCTAACACTCGATTTGCCACATCCAGCGTTTGTTGGACGCGGCGCAAAGGGCTTGAATAGATAGCAGATATGTCCTGAAGTTCGTCCAAGCGCAATGCGAGAACATTCTCGACTTCTGTTACGCCTTTCTCACTGAGTTCGCGAGCCTCGTCGGTCTCGGCTTCCGTGGTCATCCCATGGCGCAGGACAAAGAGTTTCATGGTCTTTAGATTTTCACTGGCAGGCCGCTGTCCGCCGATTTAACGATGGCCTCAGTAACCGCTGCACAATGGACGGTCTCCGAGTGGGAAATGATGTAAGGCTCGCCGCCTTCGGCCGCGCGCGCGAACGAATCGAGTGCCGCCCGCGCAACATCGAACGATGCGGCGTCCCAGGTTTGTGCTGGGCCTTTGACGGGCTTGAAGGTGCAATTGCCAAACAGCTTGAAACGGCGCTCCTCGGAGGGCGCCCCAGCAATATGTGTCATTCCCTCAAGTTTGACGAAGCCTTTCGAACCATAAATCTGGAAGTTAAATCCACCGCCCGTTGCCGTCATCGTCGACAAGTAGCCGGACATGCCTTCTTTCATGCGAAACAGGATTGACGTTGTGTCGTCAGCATCAACTTCCACGACGCGGCGAAAACTTTGCGCATAAACCTGGTCAATTTCGCCGCAGAGGTCTATGAAGCCGTCGACTGCGTGAACACCTAACGGTGTCAGGCCGCCGCAGGGTGTTTCGTCTTTGCTCGCGCGCCATGCATCGGGTTTTAGATACAAGCCGTTTGGAAACGTCATCGTCGCTTCGCAGTGCAGTATTGTACCGAGTTCGCCTTGAGCGATCATTTCGCGAAGCTTAGTGATCTCGGGGTGAAAGCGGCGATTGTAGCCGACGCCTAAGGTCACGCCGGCTTTTTCGCACGCTGCGACAGCAACCGCCGCGTCCGCCTCTGTAAGTGCAAACGGCTTCTCGCAGAAGACGTGTTTGCCGGCCTCTGCTGCGGCAACGGTTTGCGCGCTGTGGATGGAATTCGGTGTTACCAGAACAATGGCATCAATATCGGGATCCGCGATAATGTCCTCAAAGGACGCTCTGAGATCCATGTTGTGTTCTTTCGCAAACGCTTGCGCCTCATCCGACAGGGAGCGCGTCGTGCCGGCAACGAAACGAATGTCATCGCTGACGCCGGAGACGGCTTCGACCAGGGTCTTGCCCCACCATCCAAGGCCTATAATGGCTGCATTAATCATGTTTTACTCTTATGACACAGCGACTTGGTCGCATTGATTGCTTCTGGCAACAGTATATCGCTAAAATCGCTGTTTTCCATGTTTAATCGATTAAAATTATGCTCGACGACACAAGCACACCGATTTTGATGCTCGCGGCTCGCGTTTGTCTCGCGTTGGTCTTCCTGGTCAGTGGCCTGCACAAGGCCATTTGGTATCAAAAAGCCGTTCAAGAATTCGAGCACGACGCGATACCCGCGATTTCCTTGATTTTGCCCGGCACCATCGTGCTGCATCTGCTTGGGTCACTGTGCCTGATCGTCGGCTATCAAACTCGGACAGCCGCTTCGCTACTGGCGATTTTTACCGTGGTGGCGACGCTCAAAGTCCATGCCTATTGGCGCCTGCCGGACGAGGAACAATTGGGTCGAAGCCGAAGTTTTACTGCAAATCTCGCAATTATTGGCGGATTGTTGCTATTGACTGCTGTTGGGCCCGGGCCGCTGTCGATCGGAATTTAAGGCTATCGTATTATCGATAAATGCCGTAAAATACGACATCTATCGATAAATACCAATTGCAGGCTGAACCCTTGAATACGACGACAGGGCCGTTGATGGCGGCCGCCACTAATTTCGAAACACCTGATACCGAAACTCGACTGGAGCTTTACCGCCTCATGCAGTCGTGTCGAGTGATGGAGCAACGCGCCTACGATCTTTTCATGCAGAACCTGATAAAGGGTACCTCGCATCTGGCATTGGGTCAGGAAGCTGTCGCCGCCGGTTTCGGAGCGGCCATGCGAGCCGACGACTATACGTTCTGCACCTACCGCGGTCACAACCACACGCTGGTCCGCGGTGTCTCTATGACCGCGATTCTCGGTGAGCTGATGGGACGCGAATGCGGGCTGTTGAGTGGCAAGGGCGGGTCCATGCATTTGATGGATATCGAAAAGGGCGCGATGGGCTCATACGCGATCATCGGAGCACACATGCCAATCGCTGCTGGTGCTGCATGGTCGGCGCAGTATCGCAAGTCAGGCCAGGTGTCGGTTTGCTTCTTCGGCGACGGCACAACAAACATCGGCGCTTTTCACGAGACGCTTAATTTTGCAGCGATCTGGGATCTTCCGGTGGTTTTCGTGTGCGAGAACAATCTTTATATGGAATACACACCAATCGCTGATGTAACGGCCGTTAGCAACCCTGCTGCTGATCGCGCATCAGCTTATGGATTGGAACCGGTAGTGATCGATGGCAACGACGCTGATGTCGTCTACGCTGTCGCGCAAGCGGCGCTTGAGAAAGCTCGAAGCGGTGACGGTCCGAGCCTGATTGAAGTGCAAACCTATCGCCATGGTGGGCACTCGCGTGCCGACCCCGGAAAATATCGCCCCGACGAAGAGGTTGCTGCCTGGAAAGAGCGCGACCCTATCAACACCTACCGCACACGACTGTTGGCCGATGGTGTTGATGAGGCTTCAGTGACGGCTATTGAAAATGAACAGGCCGCGCGAGTGGACAAAGCAGAAGAAACCGCCAGAGCAAGTGGTCCACCGCCGCTTGAAATCGCCGATACTGATTTGTGGGCTGACGGGAGCTCATCATGGCGCAACTAAGCTATAGGGAAGCCGTGTCGGCGGCGATTGCACAGGAAATGCGACGTGACGAATCGGTTGTATTCCTGGGCGAAGATATCGCGGCTGCTGGTGGCGTATTCAAAACCACCGAAGGGCTTCTCGACGAGTTTGGTCCGGTACGTGTTCGTGACACCCCGATTTCCGAGCAAGCGATTCTTGGCGCGGCGGCCGGTGCGGCGATGACCGGATTGCGGCCGATCGCCGAAATCATGTTTTCTGATTTCTTCGCTGTTTGTTGGGACATCGTTGTCAATCAAATCGCAAAAACACGCTTCATGTCGGACGGGCAGTGCTCGTTCCCGCTGGTCATTCGCAGTGCAAACGGTGGCGGCGCACGTTTTGGGGCACAGCACTCACAGTCGGTCGAAAACTGGGCGATGGCTGTTCCTGGATTGAAAGTTGTCGCGCCGTCCAATGCGGCCGATGTGAAGGGCTTACTCGCGGCGTCGATTCGTGACCCGGATCCGGTTTTGTTCTTTGAGCAAAAATCCATGTACGGCATCAAGTCAGATGTTCCTGACGGGGAGCACGTTGTTCCGTTGGGTCAGGCTGCTGTTGTTAGAGAGGGAACGGATGTATCGATCGTCGCGTTGGCTGCGATGGTACCGCGGGCGATGAAAGCTGCCGAGATTTTGGCGGCTGAGCACAACATCTCTGCGGAAGTGGTAGATGTTCGATCGCTGGTACCGCTGGATACAACGACAATCTTCAGATCGGTTTCCAAAACCGGGCGACTCGTGACCGTAGAAGAGAACCCCCGTCTTTGCGGATGGGGTGCCGAAATATCGTCCCTGGTCGCGGAGGAATTATTCTGGGATCTCGATAGCCCGATTGTCCGTGTGACGACACCACACATTCCATTGCCGTCAGCAGATACGTTGGAGGACGCAGTCATGCCGAGTCCCGCGCGCATTGTCGACAATATTTTGAAGCTGGCCGACTAGGGGGCGCTCGTGGATGTATTGATGCCCCAACTTGGCGAAACGGTAGCCGAAGGAACAATCGCCGCATGGCATAAGCAAGTGGGTGACGCGGTCGAGAAAGGTGATTTGTTGCTCGATGTTGAGACGGACAAAGTTGCGACAGAAATCGAAGCGCCCGTTAGCGGAGTCTTGGCCAGGATTGATGTTCCGGAAGGTGAAACGGTAGATGTTGGTACCGTTCTCGCAGTTATCGCGGTCGAAGGCGAGGTCGTTGAAGAAAAAATCGTAGCTGCAGATTCGGCTGCCGCCGCAGTTGAGGCGTCGTCGGCGCCGTCGCCAGTTCTGTCATCGAACAAGAGCAAGGAAAAACTTTCTCCCGCAGTGCGTCGATTACTCAAAGAACACCATTTGGAACTATCGAAGATTTCGGGTACAGGTCGCGACGGCCGAGTCACTCGACAGAACGTTCTGGATTTCGTCGCCAAGGGCGGGGCGGCCGCGGCGACCAAAACCATGCAAGGCGAGCGAATTCCGTTTGATCGTGTGCGAAAAGTAACGGCAGCACACATGGTGAAATCAAAATCGGTATCGCCGCACGTACTTCAAACGATCGATGTCGACTTTCTTGGCGTCGACATTTCGCGCCGCGCGCGTAAAGGCAAGTGGAAAGCCGATACGGGTTATTCCTTGAGCTATTTACCCTACGTTGCGCGTGCGGTTTGCCGTGCGATCTCCGATTTTCCGCATGTGAACGCCAGCATTGATGGCGATGCGTTAATCGTGCATCCGCAAGTTAATCTCGCGATCGCCATCGACCTGAATCACGAAGGACTGGTCGCGGCCGTCACGCGAAACGCCGGCGACCTGTCGGTGTCCGATCTCGCGTTGAGTTTCAACGATTTGATTACACGCGCGAAGGCCAACAAATTGAAGCCGGATGACTTACAAGGCGGGACTTACACGCTGTCCAATCCCGGTCCTTTCGGTACTTTATTTACAGCGCCGATCATCAATCAGCCGCAGGTCGGTATATTGTCGATGGATGCAGTGAAGAAACGGCCACACGTTATCGAGACAGCAGGCGGTGACTCGATCGCTATTCGGCCGGTCGGCATTCTGGCACATTCGTTTGATCATCGGGCCGTCGATGGCGCTTACTCGGCCGCGTACTTGCAACGACTGCAGTCGATCATTCAGGACACAGATTGGGAAAGTGAATTCTAATTACAATTCTTTGGGGGACATATGAACGAAGAATCAAGAACTGATGTTGGTCTACTAGTCTTACGCGTTTCACTGGGAATTGTATTTATCGCCCACGGCTTTCTGAAAGTATTCACCTTCGGAATCGAGCGCGCTATTGCGGTATTCGAAGCGCACACGGTTTGGCATATCAACATGATTCCAGGTTGGTTCGCGCCGCCCGCTGCTGTTATTGAATGGGTGGGAGGAATACTGCTTATTCTCGGCATAAAAACTCGGCTTATTACGCCTTTTCTGGGCGCGGTGGCTTTCGGTGCGGGTGCCGTGCATTTTGAAAACGGCTGGAATTACACCAGCAAGCCCGATGGTGGCTGGGAATACGGCATCTTCCTTTTCCTATGCTGCGTTGTTGTTTATCTGGTGGGACCTGGAAAATATACGCTGACTCAATTTATGGACAATCGGAAGTAAAGCGATGGCAGCTCACCGCTGGCTGGCACTAATATTTCTGATACCGATTTCTGCGTGCGCAGAGCCGGTGCCCGAAAACTGTCTCGAGGTAGTTCTTACCGGCACACAGGGCGGTCCTCCGGCCATTAATGGCCTCGCTGGCGCTGGAACGCTGGTTCGATACGGCAGCGTAAAAAATCACTGTAATGACGTATTGTTACAATTCGATGCCGGCCGCGGAACAACCGAGCGACTTTCTCAGCTGGGCTTATCTGTAAACGATCTTAATGCCGTATTCCTGACGCACAATCATTCGGACCATACCGAAGGTCTGATCGGCCTCATGCAATTGCGCTGGCATCTTATGGGCGGGTCACTGGATCTTGTTTGCAGCGAAGATGTTGAGAAAGCGGGGCGCACGACGAGTTGTCGCGCCTTTGCAGAGCATATCGGCGACGCTTTCGTTTTGTCGGGAGAAATCGCACAACGCATTGCCGAGAACAAAAAGCGTCATCCCGACGGTCCTTCCGGGCTTCTGGTCTTAAAGGAAATTGCGCAGACTGCCCCGGATTCGACAGGAGAAGTCGTCTGGTCATCGGGTGATGTCACCGTAAAAGCAATCACCACGACTCATATTGCAGGGTCGCTCGCATATCGCATCGACACGCCTGCGGGAAGTGTTGTGATCGGCGGCGACGCGGGCAATAGCAAGTCTGCGCCGCCACGCGAATCATCGACCAGCGAGTCGGTCGAAGCGCTAGCGCAGGGAGCGGACATTCTGGTGCACTCGGCAATTCACCCGTCATTTGCACCGGGCGCGGGCAGCAAGTTTCCGCCGCCGGTTTATCTCCGGCAAAGCAACGCTGCTGATTTAGGGGCGATGGCGGAACGCGCTGGAATAAAACAACTGGTAATGACGCACCTGATTCCGGCGCTCGATTCTGCGTCACACGGACCGTTTGTCATACCAGGTGGGCCTCTCGACCAGGACGATTTCGTCGTACCGGCCCGGGAAAGTGGCTTTCGAGGCGAAATCTACGTCGGTAGAGATCTCATGAGTATCCGTTTGCAACAGTAAACAGCTAAGGAGAGCCGTAGTGAAAAGAATATTGTTCGCTGTGACTGCAGTACTGTCCGTCAGCCTGGTATTTGCAGCCGAGATAAAAACACTGGTTCCGGACACCGTGCCGGCGCCCTTCAAGAACCGCTTCAGTCACGGCAAGATCGTTCCGGCCGACGCAGAATGGCTTTTTACGGCCGGGCAAACGGGTCGGAAGATCGATGGCACCATCGGCGTTGGCATTGGGGAACAAGCTGACCTCGCGATGCGAAACCTGTACAACATTGTCATCGCGGCCGGCATGTCGAGCGACGATGTCATCAAAATGACGATCTATTACCGCGATCCAAAAGATCTGTCCGCCATTATCGCAGCACGTAACAAACACTTTGGCGCCGATTTCAGGCCGGCCAGCACGGCCGTTGGCGTCTCGGCGCTCGCCAATCCCGCCTACCTGCTCGAAGTCGAGTTGGTCGCTGCGAAAGTTCCCGAACCCAGCCGCTAGCTTATTGGAGATCCGCCGCGGACAGAGGTGGCAAGGACCTTAGATAAGTAACAATGGCGTCCAGATCCTCGTCTTTGATATTGGCGTAATAGGGAAACCCCATTACCCGTGCCAGTTTGCGGCCATTTCGGCTGACGCCATGCGTGATTGCCCGTTTGACCTCGTCATCGCTCCATTCACCAATTCCGGCAACGGGGTGCGGCGTTATATTCATGGAAACGGCGACAAATCCGAGGCCGTAAATATCGTCGAAAATTCGCCCGCCAATATTGGTGCGGCTGAAGTCGAGTTTCCCTTTGTCACGGGGTGTGTGGCAGCCGGTGCAATGGCCCAGGGTATGTGTCACATACTTTCCGTACGCGACCGGATCGTCTTTGCTCACATCGGCGACGACTCCAACCTTCGGGCCATAATTCGGGGGCAGGGCCATTCGGTACTCGGACTCCGGCACTACATTTCTTACAGGCTTGATGGTGCGTAAATAGGCCACGATTGCACGTACGTCATAGTCTGATATCGCTCGATAGAACGGGACCGGCATCGGTGGTCTAACCAACGACCCATCCGGTCGAAATCCGTCGCGAATTGCGACGATGATTTCTTCATCACTCCAGCCACCTATGCCTGTTTCAACGTCCATTGTTATGTTGGGTGCGAACGCCGTGAAGTTGTCTTCTCGAATCATAAAGCTGCCGGCGTACTCCATACCTTCAACTACGTCAGCAGCCCGCGGATCTTTCGGTGAGTGGCAATTGCCGCAAGCCGTGATGGTTTCTACAAGATAGGTTCCGCGCTCGAGCAGTGCATCATCCGCAGCCATTGCGCCTCCGGCAACAAAAAAGGCTACTAACAACAGACTCTCGAACTTGATTTTCACTTCTTCTCCAATCGCGCTAGTACGAATTGCGAATGATGGTGACCGTATCGTTCACCAGAAAACTCATCAGGTCTTCACCGATGACCAGCGGGCCGCCATAGTTTGTTCGCGTGCGGGCGATCAAACTTGATAATGGCGCCTCCGGAATGGTTTGACTACTCAGGATGACGAAATGTGTATAGACAGCAAGTTTCGGCGCAACGCGGGCAAACACAATACCCGCTTGTTCGGGCGTTGTATGATGCGAAACGATTCGTCGAAATCGCTCTGAGGACGCGAGCAGTTCGTCGGTGACCAGCGCTACTTCGTGGATGATCAAATCTGCGCCCTTGGCCGCTGCGATCAGGTTTTCGTCGAAGCGAGTATCGCCCGAAATCACCACGGCACGACCGTCGTAATCGACGCGATAACCGTAAGCAGGCTTGATAAGGTCGCCATGATTAACCGCGAACGCCGTTACCTTAACGCCGTCACTTTCATAAACAACGCCGTTGGAATCAAACTCATGCGCTACGAGTTCGATACCCTCGGGCGGTAGCAGCTCATCTGGTATACGAATACTCGTATTTAACGCATACGCTTCTTCAAGGTTCTTCAGGAGTGAATCGGTTCCAGTCGGGCCCCAGACTTCAAATGGCACGATGCGACGACCCCACGGTGGTGGCAGCCAACCGGTCATCCAGATATCCGACAATCCGACCAGGTGGTCGTGATGAAAGTGCGTCAGAAATACCGCGTCCAGGGCATTGAGAGGGATGTTCATCTGGAATAGTCGCTGCGAAGCTCCACGACCAGCGTCGAACAGCAACTTGCGGCCGCCGACTTCTACCAGGGTGGCCGGACCGAACCGCTCAATACGTGGGATCGGGGCGCCGGTCCCAAGCAATGTCACTTTGAAATCCTGAGCGGCTAGCGGCAGCGACCACACCAGCAACAGTATCGAAGCAGCCACTGGCACCTTTTTGAACATGTGTCTGGCCGAGATTTTCAATTCAGCTGAACAACCTGGTCGCCAACTTCAAAAGTCATCAGGTCTTGGCCCAGGGTCACCGGCCCACTGTAATGCTGCCGTAGAACTTCCATCATTTTTTCTTCGCCCTCGGCAGACAGGTCGGGACCCTTCGAACTAAATACCACGATATGCGACAAGACAGCCATTTTCGGTTTAGCCGTATTGAGAATTTCGGCAACCTGCTCGGGCTGTGTATGCAGCGTCATAATTCGGGCGACCACTTTGTTTTGTTCGATGGCCTCTATTGGAGCATAACCAACCTGGTGCACCAGCAAATCAACGCCTTGGGCATGCTTAACGACATTTTCGTCATAAATCGTGTCGCCGGAGAGAACGACGGAACGGCCACCGTATTCGATCTTGTAGCCATACGCCGTATCGGGACCTGTGTGCTGGACCTCAAATGCCGTTACTCTGACCCCATTGCTTTCATAGGTGTAGCCGTCGTGGACGGTTGTGGAAGCAAATTCCATGCCCGCCGCACGTTTGCCGCCGTACTGCTTGATTCGAATGTTGACGTCAAAATCATAAGCCTGGCGCAAGCCAGCCGTCAGATTCTCGACTCCTTTTGGTCCCCAGACGTTCATCGGCGCGGCCCTGAAAGACGGAGCAAGAAATCCGGTCAGCCAGACATCCGGAATCCCGACCACATGATCTGAATGCAAGTGCGTGAGAAACAACTTATTCAGCATTTTTAGATTTGCACCGGACTTTTTTGCCTGCAGCATTGCGGCTCGGCCGGCGTCAAATAGCAGTACTTCATCGCCAGCCTCGATCAGCGTGCTGTAACTCATGCGGCGCGGATTGAGCTGAGGCGTCCCCGTGCCGAGCAACGTCACCTTGATCGATTCGGATCCAAGGGCAGACTGCTCCTCGGCGATGGATTGATGGACACAGACAAAATTCATAGCCAAAGAGACTAATCCCAAGATTATCCAGCGCATAATTAACCCTATATCTGGTTGAAAAATAAGCAAACTTATCTTAACGGAATAATTGATCTACAAAACGTCAAGATGTACTATAATAACTACAGAACTAGCAAAAACTCAAAAAAATCGACATTTGTTATTCGAGGGTGGTTACTATGAAAGTATTCCGACGAGTCTTGACTTGTACTTTGGCTCTTTCTTCGCTCGTTGTTGCGGTTCCTGCGTCCGCGCAGATCGACGAGATCATCGTGACCGCGCAAAAGCGCGAACAGTCTCTGCAAGAGGTGCCGATTTCGATCAGCGCCCTGACGGGCGATCAATTCGATGTATTCGACGTCACCCGGGCGGACGACCTCGAATTTGTGTTTGCAAATGTCGGGACGAATCGTAATGCCGGGGGCAATACCGGAATCTCGATTCGGGGTGTCGGCACCGATAACGTGCATCTCTCCGGGCAGCAGTCGGTCGGGACCTATATCGACGATGTGTCAGCCGTGTCGCCCTATGTCAGTGCCATCGCCGTTTATGATATTAAGCGTGTGGAGGTGCTCCGAGGTCCGCAGAACACTCTGTATGGACGCAATACCACAGGCGGAGCAGTTATCTGGCATACCAACCAGGCAAACCCTGGTGACGGCACGAATGGCTATGGCCGGGTGCGCGCCGGCAGTGGCGGCCTCGTGCGCTTCGAAGGCGCCTTTGGTTTCGACATGGGTGATACTTTCGCTGCCCGTGTTGCACTACTTACCGATGACTTCGATGGTGTCTGGACTAACGTTGTTGATGGCAGTGACACAGGTGGTGCTTACGATCGCACTGGCGCACGCCTCAACCTCGCCTGGAACCTTAGTGAAAAGGCGAGTCTTGGGTTGACCTTTTCAACCGGTGAACTGCGTGGCGAAGATCTTCCGGTAAAGATGAGCGGCAATCGGCTGGCAAACGGTCTACCGGATCCTGATTTCACCAGTCGGAGGGGGGACAGCCTTACCGGGTCTGATAACAATTGGGTAGTCGCTACAGCCGCAGATGTTGCGGCAAATTCGTGGCTGCAGAACCAATATGATCAGGGCACCGGCGTGGTGATCGATAACCCAAACATAAATCCTACGTTTCCCGCACACAACCGCTTGGTCAACTATTCGACACCGCTCGGCCTCACCTACCAGATTGCCGAAGACGGCTATGACGCGGAGTGGGATGGTATCCGGCTAAACTTCGATTATTCGTTCGCGAACATGGACTTCAGTGCCCTGATTTCCTATGACGAGACCTGGGTACTCGAAACGAATGGCCAGGAACTGACCGGATTCCGGCCGAACCGGGAGGGTGACTGGGAAGTGTTGCAGCACGAGTATCGCGTGACGTCGACGAACGACGGACCGGTACAGTGGCTTGCCGGACTGTATTTTATGGATTCGGACTCGACCGAAGACACCTGGGTGGGGAATCCAGCGGCGTTCATGGGTATGGGCATCGTTCCCGGAATCGACATCAACAGCAATTACGAGGCGTGGTCGGCATATGGCCAGGTAGACTGGAGCGCAACGGATGCCCTCACAATTTCCGTTGGTTTGCGGCATACCGATGACGAGCTGTCGGCAGCAAACGACAACTGGATTCGAACTGTGTGTGGATTCTATCCGTCTGCCACCGGCACTAGGGTACAAGACCGAGATTTCCGGGCCGCAGGCTGCCCTGGCGCTGTCCCTGGGATGCCGGTGCCGGGCAACACAGACTCTCCCGTGCAGGAACTTTCCGAGGTGGGCTGGAAGGTCGGTGCCGATTACAAGTTTGGTGATACGTCTATGGTCTTCGCTAGCATATCCGAGGGCTTCAAGGGCGGCTCCTACGATAACCGTGCCTTGTCAACGGGCGATGATCCGATCGGCCCGGAATTCCTAACTGCCTACGAAATCGGCTACAAGGGCTCATTTGCCGAAAACACGGTGCAGCTTAACGCATCGGCATTCTTCTACGATTGGGAGGGTATGCAACTGTTCGAGAGTTATGGTGGTATTCCAGCGTTGGTCAACCTGCCGGGCGTTGAAATCACAGGCTTTGAAGTCGAACTCAAGTGGGCGCCAAGCGATCGATTCTTTCTGCAGGGCAGTCTCGGTACGGCCGACAGCGAGGTAACAGACACTACCGGCCTTAACCCCCTCTCGCTGGCAGAGGTCGGCAAGGAAGTAACGAATGTACCGGATGTGACAGCCAATCTGCTGGGTACGTTCAGCATTCCGATGGGCAACAATGCGCTCGACCTGTCGCTGAATTACCGCTACCAGTCGTCGATGTATTACACGTTCCTGCAAGACTCAGCGCGGGACGAATCGAGCGACTACGGCTTTCTGAATGCCCGTGCGGCTTTCGCGTTTGGAGAGAATCAGGAATACAACGTCGCTGTCTGGGGCAACAACCTGACCGAAGAGTTTGCATGTTCGAGCATGATTTGGGGACCAGCCGCCCCGCCGACTTCTAATTTCTCCTGCGAAGTGTCGGCCTTTGGTGAGGCCATGTATGGCATGACTTTTGAGGCTAACTTCGGCGGTAACTAGGCGAGAAACGAACAAGAAGCAAAAGTCCAATCGAACGGCCCGGTATGGCATTACCGGGCCGTTTCGCATTTCTCAGGTCATGAACGTCATGATTGACTAAGATATCCTCATGAAAAACGACAAGCACTCGAGTTCGGCCGTTTTTGTCGCGGTCAGCCTGTGCTTTCTGTTCTCCGGTTTTGCTGCGCTGCTATACCAGATCGCCTGGATGCGACAGCTATCGACAGTATTCGGGACGTCGGAGCTTGCGGTTGCAACGATACTCGCTGCCTACATGGCGGGGCTGGCAATCGGTGCTGCACTAGCGGCGCGAGTGATGCACAGGATTCGGCGACCCATACTTGTCTACGGGTTCCTCGAAGCCACAGTCGCAATATCTGCGATTGCTGTGCCGCTCCTGTTGCAACTAGCGGGAATCATCTATGCCGCGATATTCGGTGGATTGTCGCAACCTCCGGACGCCAGTGGTATGGAGCAGTCATTGTTCTACCTCATCGTGACGTTTGTCGTACTCGCTGTGCCGACCGCATGCATGGGTGCGACCCTGCCAATGGTTACGCGCTATGCGGTGCACAAAGACGAGGATATTGGCCCCAGAGTTGGTCTGCTGTATTCAATAAACACGGCCGGCGCGATCGCGGGTACATTGGCTGCCGCCTTTCTGTTGCTTCCGGCGCTCGGCTTGTGGGGCACGCTACTTGTGGGTGCGGCAACCAACCTGATGGTATTTGTTATTGCGGCTTTGCTCGCCAATAGTGCCGGTATTGAAGGTTCGACATCGACGACCTCAATATCGACATTCGGCTGGCGGCCGGAGTCGTGGATTCTTCCACTCATGCTGATATCGGGCTTCGCGACCTTCGCCTACGAGGTGCTGTGGACACGTCTTCTATCACACATCCTCGGGGGCAGCGTGGTCGCGTTCGCAACCATGCTGGCAAGCTTTTTGTCGGGTATTGCGATTGGCAGCGTCATTGCTTCGCGAATCGCGAAGACAAGAGCTAGCGCCCAGATTGGTTTCATTGTTTCCCAGATTGGTATTGCGGTGACATGCATCGCGATATACCTCACCCTCGATCGGTATGTTCCTGAGACAGCTGGATTGCTTGCTAATGTGCCCGTCGCGATCGCGCTCCTGTTGCCAGCCACACTTTTTATCGGGGCGACGTTTCCGTTCGCTGTCCGTATACTCTGCGCCGATGAGTCGGAGGCGTCCGTCGCGTCGGCCCGGGTTTATTCATGGAATACGGTGGGTGCGATCGTCGGCGCCGTGGTCGCTGGGTTTGTGCTGATCCCCATATTGAAATACGAAGGGGTCATCAAAATAGCGGTAGCGATAAATATGGGTCTGGCCCTCGTCGCGGCGATAATTATTCCGACACGACAGGTCTCCTATGCAGTTGCTTCGGCTGCAATGCTCGTGATTTTGCTTTTGGGATTTTCTCCGAGGCCACCGGAGGCTTTGCTGCGTGTATCGCCGATTGACGATCTGCGAAGCGGTGATATTCGATTTTACGATGTCGGCCGCTCGGCGACGGTGCTGATGCTCGAGCGCGACGGCTATTTCTATTTGCGTACCAATGGTCTACCCGAGGCGGCGACCGATCTCAATGGCGCGCCACCATCCAAACATTCGCAGCGCCTGTTGGCAGTGCTGCCGGTTCTTGCCAGGCCCGACTCGAAATCGATGCTAATTGTCGGCTTTGGTGGCGGAGTAGTGGCAGAAGATCTTCCAACGACTTTGTCCGAGATCGATATCGTCGAGCTGGAGCCGAAAGTAATTGCGGCAAACCGTTCCATCAGCGCGGACAGAAATGTCGATCCGCTGCAAGATCCACGAATCAGCGTGGTTATCAACGATGCCCGCAACGCATTGGGATTGACTGACAAACGTTACGACGCGATCGTTTCGCAGCCGTCACATCCGTGGACCGCTGGCGCGTCGCATCTTTACACGCGTGAATTCATGAGCCTGGTCAGGTCCAGGCTGAATTCTGATGGTGTTTTTCTGCAGTGGATGAACACGCAGTTTGTGTCCGAGCCGTTGTTGAAGTCATTCGTTGCGACATTGTTGGATGTATTTCCGCACGTCCGTGCCTACCAGTTTGATGCAAACGTTTTGTTCTTTTTGGCCTCAGCATCGGAGATTAATCCCGAAGCGCACATGGTGGCGAAGGGTCAGCCTCTTAACAGCTACCCTGACGAGTTCAGACGCAAAGGTATTGGCTCCGTAAACGACCTTGTTGCCGCGCTGGCATGGGATGAGACTGGCCTGGATCGTCTCGCCGCTGGTGCTCCATTAATTACCGACAATGACAACCGCATGGCGATGCAGTCAGCTGCGGCGTTTGAAGGCAGCGCGCTGACGTATTCGCGACTGCAGGAGTTGATTGGGCAATATGGAAGTTTGTTTGATCCGCAGAGCGAAATACATCAGAGCATGTCCCTCGCTATAGATTTTGTTTATGTCGCCGATCGCCTGGAATTGATTCAGGCGGGGACTCTTTCGAGGAGCTTGGCTGAAACGCTTTCGGCGAACCGAAGCCCCGCGTCATTGCTGATCGGAGCCAAGATTCTGCAAAAGCAGGGCCAGGGCCCACGTGCGGATCAAGTGCTACTGGCCGCTTTGGAATCCGAGCCAGGAAACCCCATCGCAAGCTATTTGTTGCTCAAGAACCGGGGTGACGCAGTCCTGGCCGGTTCACTGCCAGAACGTATCCGACCGTATGTCGACAACCTGACTGATGTGGCCTCTGCGGTAGTCGAGTCCATGGCGTTTGCGGAGCGTCGTGACTTGAGTCATGCGCGAAACAACGACGACCTGCTCGCACAGGCGGCACCTTACGACCAGTGGTATCTTAATGCGGCGAAATTGCGAGCTGACTGGCGCATTACGGCTACGCGCATGGGCGAGTCCAGTGACTACGCCGCTGAAGCACTGGCCATTATTGATGAGGTGATCGCCTTAAGGCAGGACATTAATTTTTACGGCATGCGCGTGGCAGCCGCGTTTCTTATTGATGACTACGATGCGGTCGTTGAAACCGCGCGCCGCATGGTGTGGCTGGTTCGGCAGGGCCTGGACTTAGCCACCGGAGAATCTGCTCGGGAAATGTCGGCTACTGAACTTGCAAAAATGTTGGTTCGACTGGATTCCATGCGAACCGGTTTGTCTGTCGTCCGGGAATCCGGGCGTGTCGCCGACTACAAGTTCGTTACGTTCGATGAAAGCATTCTTGAACTCCGTCGAAGAATCGAGACCTACGCAGCACAGGAGCAACTATGAAACGCCGGCAATTCTTACAGCAATCCGCATCAGTCGCCGGCATATCGTTCGTCGGTTGTGGCCTGGGCTCCATATCGGGATGTATGGAAAATGCGCAAGCTGCGCGACGAGAAGTGTCAATCGATGGCAAGCGCATTCGAACGGTCGACATTCACTGTCACAGTTATGTGCATGATGTCTGGCCGCTGATCGAAGACCACAGCGACTTAGGGTATCTCGCCAGCGTCGTCGACAACCCCATTCTCAAGAATAAGCTCGATATTAACAACGTCGATTTTCGCTTGCAGCAGATGGATGAGCAGGGCATTGATGTACAGGCCTTAAGTCTGCACGTCGGCCAGTACCACCACTGGGCTGGTCCTGGCCTGGCTGCAAAGATTGTCGCTGTTCAAAATGAAAAAATCGCGGAGACCTGTGCGGCGCATCCGGACCGCTTTGTCGGCCTGGGAACTGTCGCCCTGCAGCATCCGAAATTGGCAGCCAAGCAAATGAAACACGCGGTCGAAAAGCTGAACATGCGTGGTTTCATGATCACCGGGTCCGTGAATGACGATGAGTTGTCCGACCCGAAATTTCACCCGTTCTGGGCGGCTGCCGAAGAACTCGGCACGGTGATCTTCATACACCCACGAAATTTTCCGGCCGGACAGTCACGCCTGAACGGTAATGGACGACTGGATAATGTTATTGGCAATCCACTGGAAACGACTGTGGCTTTATCGCATCTGATATTCGAAGGGACTCTCGATAAATACCCCGGCGTCAAAATCTGCGCGGCGCACGGTGGTGGTTATCTGCCGTCTTACATCGGTCGGTCCGATCATTGCATCACGCATGCGTCGATGTTTTGCGATGCGGTTGAGAAATTACCCAGCGAGTACCTCAAGCAGCTGTATTTTGATTCTTTGCTGTACACGACGGAGAATCTGCGACATTTGATCAGAACAGTCGGAGCCGATCGTGTTGTTATCGGCACCGACTTTCCGTTTGCAATGGGCAACGCGAATTCGATCGATCATGTAATGTCAGTCGACGGCCTGAGCGAGGCAGAGCAAGCGGCGATTCTGGGCGGAACGGCGGCGGGGTTGCTGGGAATCAGTTGAAGAAATCATGAGCAGTCAATTCAATCTCAATGGAGAGTCCGTCAGCGTCGATGTTGAGGATGACACGCTGTTACTTGAAGTTCTCCGCAACGACCTTGGGTTGAACGGTCCCAAGTTTGGCTGTGGTCTGGCGCAGTGTGGTGCCTGTGCAGTGCTCCTTGATGGTGTTTCAATTCGATCCTGCGTTACACCCGTATCGGCTGTGGCTGAGAGGAATATCACGACGCTCGAAGGGCTCGGTAATGAGGAATATCCACACCCTTTGCAACAAGCGTTCATCGCGGAGC
>Ga0255040_10000028_pt1 | contig 28538 bp, 48 predicted proteins | sample BC1_12_2_MG_FD_181711 | JGI IMG/M metagenome (GOLD analysis project Ga0255040, IMG submission 181711) | Seawater microbial communities from Strait of Georgia, British Columbia, Canada - BC1_12_2 | ecosystem: Environmental > Aquatic > Marine > Strait | place: Canada: British Columbia | collected... | reverse complement strand
CTTGTACTCTGGGTCTTGAACCCTTGGCGCATCCAGGCCTTAAACTTGGCGTCTGGCAGAACGATCACACCCTCGTTCCCTACTCGGTTGGTCTTGATCTTGAGCATGGATCTGTCACCGGCCAGGATGCACTGCCTCAGGTGTTGAGCCAATGCGATGATCGGGTTGTTCTCAGCTTGACGAACTACCTGAGTCATCTCCAGCACTTCTCCACCGTCTGCGAAGACCGGGGACATGTCTTCCCCTACTGGTGGGAGCTGCAACGGATCACCCACCCGGATCATCTTCACATGGGCAGGCAGGCTGGACATGATGTGCCGGTTCAGTTCACTGTTGATCATGGAGGCCTCATCGACCACCACGATACTGAACTCAGCGACAGTGCCACCGCCTGAACTCCTGATCTCTTTCAGCTCACCATCAGAGGTGAGCTTCAGACCCATCAGACTGTAGATCGTTCTGACGTCTGCCACCGGGGCATGTGACTCCCAGGCCATGCGGTCCAGAACTTTGGTTGCCTTGTTGGTTGGTGCCGTCAAGGCGAACGGCTTCTTACCTCCTTCTCTGTGAACAAGCAGAGTCACCAGCAGGGACTTCCCTGTCCCTGCGTGACCCTTGAGGGTGATGAACTGGCCCTTCCGTGTTGGATCCCACGGGTCGAAGGGCTCATGGATGAACTGCTCCAACCGGGAATAGGACTTGGCCTGATCCCCGGAGAGCGTGAGAGTGTCAAAATCAGGGATCATACTGCCTCCTTCTCGCCTCTCCGGGTGTCGATCAGTTTCCTGGCCCGACGCATGCCGTCTTCCACGCTCTTGAACGAGGTGTCAGTACCGATCTCCACCATATCACCCCAGGAGAAGCCCAGTTTGAATTCAGACATCATGGCGATCTGATGACCCGGAGGTGTCAGGTCCATGATCTTCTGCAGGCGCTCACAGAACTGCTGAGCATAGGGGATAGGTACGGAGCACAGGACTTCGTCGTACACCGGGGCTACCATGAAGCTGCTGGTGTCTTTCAGCAGCCCGGTAGTGACCATCTCTTTCACTACCACCTTCAGAACGTCGGCCGCTGTGCCCTGTGCCATGAAGTTGACGATCTGGCGTTCCATCCTGGACCTGAAGCTACCCTCCCTGGAGATAATGTCAGCCGTAGCGTGGCGCATGGAACCGAACACCGTCTTGACGAACCCTTGAGCCCTTGCGAGGTCTGCCACTTCGGTCTGCCAGGGCTTGAGCCTGACGTACAGGGAGAACATAGCCTCCAGCAGCTCCTTAGCTTCCTTCTCAGGGATCAGCAGGTTGAGGGACAGCGCAGGGAACCCACCACCATAGGCCGCGGTGAAGTTGGTAGCCTTGGCACGTTTGCCACGCAGGAACTTTGCAGCTTTCAGAAAGTCCTGGTTATCCACATCGTCTTCCGATACGCCCAGCCATTCAATGAAGCTCTCGTAGACCATGTGCTTGCCGTCTTCGGTAAGGTCAACGAACTCGGACAGGTCAGGCCACATGCGCTTGACCATGTCGGGAGCAAAGGAGCATGCAGTCAGCGAATGGATATCCTTGTTGGGGACAGACAGGTAGGCATCGAGCAGGACCGGGTCCAGAGACTCGGATGCCGTGATCCGCAGCTCCTGCCCATTGAAGTCAGGAGAGATCAGGATGTGGTCTTCTGCCATCGGCAGATAGAGTGACCTGATCGGACCCTTCTTGACCTGCAGGATGTTCGGGCTGGTGCCTGAAGGTCTCCGCGAGGTGGTACCGCAGTTCTTGACCTGGGGATGAATTCTCCCATCGCTGTCGAACTTCCACTTAGGGTAGGGACGGAAGTAGAACTTGAACAGGGTCAAGGTTGACTTCACTTCACGCAAGGTCATCAGTATGTCCCGCTCCCAGCTACCTTCCGGCGCATCCTCAGCCAAGGCTGACTCGATTGCCTTGTCGTTGGCTGACGGGTTGCCAGACAGTCTCCACTTGTCCCTGAAGCTGTCGTAGTCCACCTTGGAACGGATGCGGATCGGCAGTCCCAGCTTGAGGTACAGCAGAGCCTGCATCTGGTCAGGGCTGTCGGTGTTGAGGGTGTCCCCTTCCTCTGTGGTCTTGACCTTGCCAGCTTTGGTTTGGATGTCCTTGTACAGCATGTTCACCTTGTGCATGCCATCAGCATCCCTGGTCTTGAAGGAACCCGTAGCTTCTGCAATAGTTCCCAGGATCTCGCGGGAGTTAGTGGTGAGTTCTACGTCTTCCAGCCTTAGCAGCCACTCAGTAATTCTGGAGCCAGCCATGGAGGCAGGCAGGCCAGTGTGTGCCAGCATGCCTGCCATATCGAGGAGCTTTTCCAGCTTCTTCAGTGTCGGCAGGAAATCCTCGGTCTCTTTGGTGACGTAGTATTCGTTGTACACGGCAAGCCTTTGCCATTTTTCCTCAGCCTTGGCGAAGAGCCCTTCAGAGACCTCGTTGTAGTGACCGCCCTTCTCCTTGACCTGGGACTCGGCCTTGGCTTTCAGGAAGGGAGTCTGCTCTTTCATCCAGGCAGCCAGCGCACTGGCGTTGGTCTGGGAGCAGTGTTTCCGCAGCAGGCCGCGCAGCTTCTCCATCTGATCGTCCAGCTTCGTCTGAGCGTCCTTCTCCATCTCCTTCATCAGATCCCAGTCAATGGGTACGCCTTTCTTGAAGGACTCACCTACCACATCGACAAAGTAGAACTCATTCTCGTAGCAGAACTCTTCTGTACCCTCGATCATCATGATCAAGTCCATGAAGCTCCACAGGTGCGCGTCAACCAGGGCATCGTCGCAGCCGTACTCCAGGACTTCCTGCCCTGACAGTTCTGACATGTCGTCTTTCCCGTGGTGCTCCATCAGTTCCTTGAAGGTGGTCTGGGTGTAGTTCAGGTAGTCGCTGCTGAGGGACTTCAGGTTGTGCAAGTCACGGTTCTCATCAACATGGTGCGACATGATCTGAGTGTCACAGACGTTCGTCATGATCTCCATGCCGAAGTTAATGTCAGACACGATCTTTTCAAATGCAGCGTTGTGTACCACCCGGGCCTCGTTCATGGTCAGCACTTCTTTGATCATGCTCAGGGGCTGGTTGGCAGTGTCCCGATGCTCCACCGGGATGTAGACCACGTACTGCAGGTTGTTACCAAAGCAGAAGGAGCCGCCAGTGATCCGCTGCTGCAGGACGTTGACGTAGTTCCCGTAGCGATCCACCTCGTTCAGGCTGGCCTGTGGCTCAGGGTCGTAGGACTCATAGTCAAAGGCTACGATGTTGTCACCGATATCCTCGAAGATGTCAGCGACGGTGTCTCCCTCCTCAAACAGGTACTGGATCGGGCAGAAGCTCACATACTTGTCGAACAGGTGACCCAGCCCGGCGCGCTCCAGGCAGTCAGACAGACGACGATCATCAGGCACCCGCTTGAACCACTTGGGTGCGACCTTATCGGTGCGTCCGAAGCCATGACACAGCTCAGGGTGCAGCAGGGCAAGCTGGTAGGCAGTCAGCCAGTCAGCCGCTTGCTCTGCGATGAGGTTGGTCTGCTTGGAGTTGCAGTCAGCGTCCATCTCCAGGACTTCTTTGACGATGCCCCGCTCTGCTATGCCTTTCAGCTCTGCCATACCATCAAGGCCGAAGTCAGCAACCATGCTCTCCCAGGCTTTCTGACCGAAGCCACGGACACCCAGGTAATTGTCGGTCTTGTCCCCAACCAGGGACTTGTGCAGTGCGATCAGATCGAAGGGAGCTTCCAGGTAGGAGTTCTTTTCCTCGTCCTTGACGAAGACCTGGACAGTGTCAGAGGCAAGCTGCACCAGATCGTTGTCCACGGTATAGACATTGCACATGGGTTTGATGTTGGGTGCGATGTAGGCCACAACGTCATCAGCCTCGACACCCTTCACGCTGACCTGGATGCTGCCCACTGCGGCAAAGAAGTTCTTAGCCAGCTTGAACATCGCGTCCATCTGTTTCTGGTCAGAAGGATCAGCCGGTAGCCGATTGGCCTTGTAGGTCTTGAGCAACTGCTCCCGGTAGTCTCTGCCCTCGTCCCAGCAGACGACGAGATCAACGGGGGCGAAGCCGTCCTCTCCTGTGATCTTGTCGAAGTAGCGATCAAGAAAGCTCTCAAAGGCTACGTCATAACGGGGCGAGATCTTCCCGGCTTCTGTCTTGAACGGACTGCCTGGGTCTTTGCTCCCGTGGTAGCTGTGCATGAGCAGGCCCTTGATGTCCAAGACTGCTCTGCCGTTACGGCGTTGTTGTACGGGGTGTGTCATTCATTCAACTCCTTTATCAGGTTAAAGTTTGATGTTGGCGATCAGTTTGAAGTACGCGATGTGTTGGATCGTCCCACCGATGGTAGAGTTAACCATGCAGGAGACATCCAATGAATCGACGGGAAGGTTGGTTCGTTCGGAGAAGGCGGTGAGGGCATCCAGGATGGCACCTTCAAGAGTCTTCTTTTCTGCTTGCACAGTGGTAACTGCGGCTCGTACTTCTCTATCTTCTTTCTTCGACATTCTTTCAATCCTTTTCAGGTGTAGGTCAGCACGGTGGCAGGCTGTGGTACGGTGCGTCGGGCAGACTTAGTGAGCCACAACGAACCACCGGGCTGAGTTCAACTACTGCTACTGCTGTTAAGCGTCGAGTTCTCCAGCGTACTTGAAGCGCCAGGGGTAGTACGGGAAGTCTACGTTCTGGATCTTATCTCCAACGTAAACCCTCGTCTTGTAATCCTTGGGCTCTTTACTGAACCGGCGCATGTTGGTCTTAACATAGCCGGTGTACTTGGTGCGGGAGGTTTTCGGCAAGCTGAGAATAACTACTTCTCCTGCCCGGTCACCTTCCAGGATCTCAGCCATGACGTCAGTGTAGGGACGTACTTCACTGCCCCAGCCGTGCTCGGCCCACTCGTCAATGGTCTCCTGTACGGGACGACCTTGCGTGTCCACCTTGCCGTCGAAGGTATAGACCACCTGCTCGTCCCGCTTCTCACACTTGGTGTTAGCGACAACGAATTTGGCTTTGGAGCCAAGGATGCTGCAGATGAATTCTGTTCCCCATGCTTCCGAGTCGGTGTCTTCAAACACACCTTCATTTTTCAGCGCGATAATGGGGTAGGCACCGAAGCCATCGTCCAGACCCTCGTACCCACTCTCTTCCAGCTTGCTCGACAGTGCTGCATCGCTGGCTACGGAGGGGCGGGTAGCCATAGAGCCACCCGTTTTACTTTGGATCAGGTCAGTAGCAGCCGTGGAGTTCTTCTTGGCCTTGTCAACCTTTTCAGCCTCTTCGGCCACCTCGGCTGCTGCTTCTGCTTCGTCGCCCTGGAAAGGCATTTCGCCGGTATCGTCAACCAACTCACCAGCCACTTCTTTCGCTGGTGCTTCGGTCTCGGCTTCGGGGGATTCCTCAACAGTTTTCTCTATCTCTTTCTCGACGTTTTCTTTTCTTCGTAGTGCCATCGTAATTTCCTTTTGTTTCAGGTTTATCTCAGTTCAGTTAAGCTCTTTCGAGCAGTTCAGATTTTCCTAGAAAAACATCCCTGTGTCAACTAGGAACTTGTCACACCAGCCCCTCCTTTACGGCCAGCCATTCCGGCATCTCCATGATGCCCTGATCTTCATCCCAGTCGCACTGGGATTTAGGAACCCAATGCTCCAACTCGTCACCGATATCGATCAGCCATGCCCCCTCGGTTTCGGCAGTAACCGTGCCTTCTATCTCAACCTTGAAGTTCTCTTCGTTATCGCTCACCACTGGACACCGCCAGCACGGAAGGAGGCCACACCGAAGAGCGCAGCCACTGCGATATCCAGCAGCTCTTGTACTTTAGCTTCCTCGGGGGAATTCATGGTGACCTCTTCGATGTACTCCTGGTACTCCTCAGTGATGATCCCCAGGATCTCGTGAGAGCTGACCAGGGTGCCGGGGCCTTTCTGCCCCACCCTGTACATCAGCTTGTCCTCACACTCCCGTACCGCAGCCTTCCAATGGAAGTCAGGGATGCGCTGGCGCTGCCAGGAGACCTTCTGGGTAACCACACTGTCGTCTTCTTTGTCGGTCATGCTATGTCCTTAATGAATCTCCCTTCGGCTTCCATGATGAAGGAAGTCTTGTCGGGGTTGAGTTGAATGAAGTACCCCTCACGCTCTCGCATCGTTTCAGTATGGAACTGAGCAATGGTCTGACGCGGGATGAGCACGTAGATAACCACCGGGTGTAGCTGCCCTTCCCTGGTGAACCTGTCACATGCCTGCTTGAAATCTCCAGGGATAGTGATGGGCTCCACAAACACGGCCCGGTAGCAAACGTCCTGGAGATTGAGGCCGGCGCCTGCTGACTTCGGGTTAGCGATGAACATTCTACAGGTGTCGTCGGTCTTGAACTTGTTCACCTGCTTCCTGTTTTGCTTTGAACCGCCCGTACCTCCATATGCCAGGGCAGGGTTGTAGTCCTTGAACCTCTCAGCCAGAGCCTCGACAGTTACCTGCAGGTTGGCGAACACGGTGAGCTTCGCTTCCGGGTCGGAGTCCATGATCGACTGCACAGCCTCAAAGATCCGGTTCTTGGTGATGGACACCTTATCTCCGTACATGTGAGGGACACTGACCATCCTGAGAAGCTCCTGGCGTAGAGCCTGGGCTGTCTCAGCTACTATCAGGGTGTCGTCGTCCAGCTCCAGGATCTTCTGGGTCTTGAAGGCCCGGTACAGCCTGAGGTGATCAGGGTGCAGGTTGATCGGCACCTCGACCATGGTCGGCTCACCGATAGGCAGTACATCCTTACGCAAGGCGCGTCTGGCATTCAGGTACAGGTTGTGCTTCAAGAAGTCCATCCCTCTGAACCCCACCACCTGAGAAGACATCGTGAACTTCCTGCCGTGTACCGGGCGCTTCAAGGTGATCCGCACCATCTTGGTGATCAGGTGCAGGCTCTTGAAATTCTTGTACGACGAGTACGCCTTCCTGTTGAGCAGCCGGATGATACCAAAGGCGTCTTCCGGGGTGGTGTGGACAGGTGTGCCGGTAGCCAGCAGGAGAGAGAACTCCTTGTGGTCTTCTGTCAGCTCGTACAGCTTGCCGTGTGTGTTGGAGTCGTGCCCTCTCAGGAACTGGGCTTCGTCTGCCACAAAGATGTTGTAGTGAGGGCACACCTTCTCGATGGTCTCCTCCTTGTTGAACATCTGGTAGGAGGTCAGCATCAGGTCAGGCCACCCCTTCTCGTCCCATTCCTTGTACAGTTCTTTCCGACGCTTTGGGCTGTCTTCCAGGGTGTGCATGGTGACGTAGTAGCCTACCCCATGAAAAGTATCCATCAACGACTCTTGGAACTGCTCCAGCAGGATCGGAGGCATGATCAAGAGAGTCTTGTACCCGTTCCACTTGTGGACCAGCGAGTAGGCCTGCATGATCACGGTCTTGCCCGTACCCTGTTGATCGAAGAGCCCCCAGCGGTCATTCGCCAGACACTGGTTCAACCCGGAAACTTGATGCGGCTTCGGAGTGAAGGGCATCCTCAAGTCAGGCATCCCTTTGGGGATTCTGACCTTAGCTTCTTTTAGGTAGTTGAATAATGTTGTTGGTACTTTTTTCATTCGGTTCTTTCTCCAGGTCTCCGTCAAGAAGACCAGCTTCCTTCCTTGATACTTCCACCCTGTTAAGGGACTCACGTTGATCAGGTGACAAGGTGCCATCCGTGTGTAGCGCCACCTGCTTATCCGGCCCCAGGATCATGCTCTTGGACAAGAGGCCCTTCCTCACCAGTACATTGCGCTGAGCAAGGAAGGCTTCAAACTGTCTGATGACTGACTCTTTCAGCATTGACCTGCCTATTACCGTTGCACCATCCAGGCCGAAGAGGACGTACTGTCCTTCGGCCATGGACCACCGGATGAAGTCATTCGGATTTACCATCTTGAAGTCCATAGCCCTACCTCTTCAAAGCATCGACGGGGATGCCCTTCTCTTCCATTGCGCTGATCGAGAACTCGATGCACTTACCTACCAGTGGATCATGCACGTTGTTGGCTACATAGTACGGTTCCTGTTCCACCAGGATACCGAACTGCTCGTAGCGGTCTATGTCAGGGATCTTCCCGCCCTTCTTGTTGTACCTCATGTACGTGGCGTGGAACGAAGGGGCCAGCCTGAAGACATCTCCCATGAGGGAGTAGTGGACCCCCTGAACGATGCACCGTTCGATGTTGGATTCAGTGAGGTCCACCATGTGGACTACGTCTGTCAACACCCGGTCAATCTCACTCTGCATGCTCTCCATGTAGAGGGACTTGCCTTGGTCCTCCAGGTTGGCATCTATCTCCATCCTGAGTTCCTTGACCTTGTCTGCACTCTTCAGTCCCAGCTCTCGGCATGTGTCCTCCAGAAATTGCAGCCCGTACTTCAGGACCGCAAAGGAGAACCGCGGCCGGTCATCGATCTTCCGACTCAGCCCGTTCTGATAGCCCTCCACGTTGGCCCGTACTTCAGAGAGTTGGGTACGCAGTGCGCGTTTCATCATTGCCTCAGCCAGGGGCAGCAGGGTGTTGGAGTTTTGCTTGGCCCTGTGGAACGGTTCAGTACACCCCTCCCGGTGTGCCCTGGTCAGATACACAGAGATTGACCTCTGTTTGAAGGCAGGCAGGCCCGGCGCCTGCTCTGACATGACCACCAGGGGCGAGGACACCTCGATCTGTATGGTGGTAGCCCCTGTCCTGCCCTGTACGTTCCCTCCAGAGCTGAGAGTGCCTCTGGCACTGCTTTGCCCTGACCAACTGGACTTCATGAGCTCTCCTGCGTAGGTGTACAGGTACTTGTCCATCTTAGTGGGGTTGTACTCGTCCAGCAGCCTGGGGATCGTGGTCGTACTGGAGCACTGGTGCAGCAAAGCGTACTTAGTCATCCCAGGCACGGAGAAGGAGGATCCACCGCCTGCCCCGTGGTAGGAGACCCCGTTGAGGGTCAGCCATAAGGCTGCGGATTCTGACTTGCCTGAGCCAGCCGCTCCCCAGATCGAGAGCAAAGGAAACTGGTGAAAGACATTGTGGATGTGAGCCTTCAGGTGGCAGGCACTGAACCAGCCAGCCATCAGAGCCACTGCTTCCTTCGAGTTGCTGTTCAACATGTCCAAGAGCGTCTGGTCAAGCTGCTCTTTGTTGTCGATATACAGGTTGTTCCAGTCGTGGATGGGTAGCAGGGTAGGCAGGGGTTCAGGTACGTCTACCAGCCTGTGCGTGTTCCCTATCTTGTAGTGGTTGACTGACTGCCCCGCTTCGATGTACGTGGAGACCATCTTGTTGAATTTATTCTCCAGGAGTATCCCGGCTGTATGTACCCTGACAATCTTGTCCATCTCCCCCTCCCTCGACATCGTCAATGCCTTTAGTTTCTGTACGTCCGAGTCAGATCCGGTAAAAGTCAGGTCAGAGTAGCCAGCCATCTGGCCGATGAAGTTTGACTTGGACCTCCAAACCTCCTCGGTGACTGTGACCCGATGCACTGCCTCGGTGTGTGATTTGGTTACCAGTCGTATGGCTGTCCTTCTTTCGTCCGACCCGTCGTTAGGCAGCTCGTACTCAGCCTCCTCTCCCTGGATAGTGAAGTTGGAGATTTGCCTCGGGTTGTCTCGTGTTCCTACTGCGTACCCTTTGTCCCTGATAAAGATCTCAAGGATGTCTTCCAGGTTTTCCTGTGTGCCTTGTGCGATAGGGCAGTCCCCGCAGGGGTTACCTCTGCACAGTGATCTCATCGGGGCACATGCAAACTTGTACCGGGGCTCAGTAGCCACATATCGGTACAGTCCAATCAGGTGGTCACGCCTCTGCCTGTCTGAGTTGTACTGTGAAGAGGTGTTACCGTCTGCCGTTCTACTGGCCAGAGCTGCGAACGCATCCTTGTCCAGTCCTACCCGTGCCCCGTAGATCGCCAGTTGCATTCCCAGTTCATTGTAGTTGGAAGACTCTTTGACCTTCCCGTCAGCGATCATCTCGACGCAGGCCGGTGGGCTGGAACTGATAGGCTCCAGTTGCTCGTCTGTCAGAGGGGCAACGATCTTCGGTTTTTTGGCAACCCTCTTCTTGCCTCTGTCGAACAGGGTAAGCAGGTTGGTAGACAGATCGATCCCGTTGACCACTTCGATCAGTGGTCTAGGCTCCTTCACCAGCAGAGCGTACTGAGCCACCGACAGGTCGGCCAGCTCCGCATGCGAAACCTCCACCCGGTACTTGCCGTCATCCCTTTTGACGTTGGGTAACCGCCAGCTCACACCCAGGCCCTGACTGTACACCTGGAAGTCCATGCCCAGTACGTGCAGGTCTTTCGCCATCTCCTTGTAGATCAAGGGGAGGTGCTTGGTTGCGCGGCCCGAACTAAACGTCCTCGGGTCTACGATAACGTGCATGCCTTTGGAACCGGAGCAGTACACCTTGACTGCTGGTGCTGCCACCCCCAGGTCTTTAATGAGGCGTCTTACTAATGACTGCGCTGATCGAATGGCTTCTGCAATGTCTTCCTTGTTGTCTATGTCGAAGTAGAGTGGGCCTTTGTACTTGCAGTCGTCTTTCAGCTTCTCCAGCTCTTCTTCGCTCTCGGTTCCAACCCCTTTTAAGTTCTCGGAGGTGGACAGGATGGTAAGTTTCTTAGCCCCCAGCCCTATGGCTTCGTTGATAATGCCGGGGGATTCTTTGATAGCTTTCCACGGGCCTTTCTCTTTGGTTTGATAGTATCGCCACACAGTTATTCCTTCTTTTCAGCTTCAGTTGTCGTGGTATTCTATTTCTAGCTCTATACCCATAGTCTGGAGCTGTTGCTCAATGAGGAAAATGGTTTTCTCTTTAACCAAAGTCTCTTCCATCTGTCTTTCAAGGTGATAGCAGACTGCGGCAACCATAGGGTCGCTGCGGTCAATCATAGATAAGAGGACTTCGGCACCAAGATCTTGTAGATTTTCAGACACGGATAGCCCCCGGCATCAGGCGGCTGGTCAGTTGGTCAAACAGACCCATAGAAAGCCCGGTGCGCTTGCCACCCACAGTGAAGAATTCTTTCAGTGCCTGGAGGTCGTTGGTTGCGCTGCTGTTAACGATGTCAGCTTCGCCCGGCAGTGCGCTGCGTCCCACTGAGATCCCAACGAACATGCCAAGGTCTGTCTCTACAATGTAAAGCTCAGTCCATCGGTCTCGTCGTTGGTGTGGGTCGGAGGATACTCGTGCAATGATGTTACCGGACAGCAGCAGATCTTGCATGGAATCTGACCGGGGTACCACAAGGTCTTCAATGCGTGTGTCAGGCTCTTCAGGGAATGTTAGGTGTGTCATCATTTCTTTCCTTCTTCAGTTCGGTTAGTTAAAAAGTTCCAGCTCACACCCCCCACACACAACTACGAAGGGGGACAAAGGGGAACACTTTTCTTCAGACGGGTCAAGAGGCCCCATGTACCCTTCCTCCCAAATGTGAAACTGTCTACCACACTCTTGGCAGGTCTCTAGTATCAGCTCATCTTTAGGAGGAGGGTCTAAGGTCATGACTTCTCTTTGGTTGTTGCCTCGTCAAGGGCTTCTTGGAGCATCTCAAGCTCCACTATACGTTGCTTTATTTCTGCAGGTATGGCAACCAGGGCAGCACTGGCCGCAGCCATGACCGCTGAGGCTTTCTTGGCCGCTGTAGTCATCCTGGCTACAGCCTTCTGCAATTCAGCCACTCTCCGCTCTGCGTCCTTCCAGCTGTTGTACGGATCAGGCCCCTGATCAGGAATTAGTTTCTTCTCCTCCATCAGTGTTTACCTCCTCTCGGCAGCGGCTCTTCCCCACTGACAACGAAGTCAATGTACGGGTAGCGCCGGAACGTCACCATGGTGTTGTCACACTGTGTACACTTGTGTGGGTACTGAGGTGGGTCACTCGTCAGTACCCTCCCGGTGGGAACCATGTATCCTTCCGGGCACTCCTCGCAGGTGAAGCTCACCTGCACCGGAGTCATGGTTGTACGGATCTCCCCCATCAGTTCCCCCGTCTGCTGATGGTGATGGTGATGTGGTCTGCCACCAGATTGCCGGGCAGGGTATCGAGGTACCCCAGTTTGATCATCTTCTTGGCTGCTTCGGCGCTGCTCCTTGCATCCACCGTTGCCTCAAAGTTGCCCGGTATCGGGTGGTCATTCAGGACAGCCTTAATGATGTACGGACGCTCACCATCTTCAAGCATAAGCGTTCGTCTGTCAGTGACGTTGACTGCCGTGTGTGACAGCAGAGTCTTATCCTGTAACAGCATCGCTCTCCCCTCCCTTCTCGATCCAGGCTTCCATCTTTTCTTTGTCGCCCCAGCAGTCGTGCGGAGCCACGTTGTAGAAGAAGGAGTAGGTAGCGTGGAGACCCTCCAGGCTGGAGAAGTCACCGTGTGCCAGTGCCATGCCCAGGTCGTTGGTGATCACCCCTGTGAGGAAGTGTCCTGTCCCGGTCCCATCAGTGATGTACCGGATGATTCCACCATGCAGAGCTGGGGGCACAGGCTTGCCGTGCATCAGGAACTCGTCCAGGCTCTTCTCCAGTTGCTTAACTCTCAACTCGTTTCTTTCATTCATTCGTTTCACCTTCTAGTTGTACAACAATCTCGTTACAGAGTACCCGGTCTTTCTTTCTCACCGGGTAGATTACATTGGGGATGTTCTTATCCCAACAGGCTCGACAGTACACGCACTTCTCCTCTCTGGTTTCAGCCGTGCAGAGGAAGCCTTCAGGCTTCTTCTTCTCGCTGGTAGTGCTGGTGTTGAACAGGCCCTCAGTCTTAACCATGTGGCAGGGGTCTACCATGGTCATGCTCAACCTGACCACCAGATTTGCGGGGAACCCATCGGGGTTCTCCTTCAAGTACCGGCGCACTATAGCCAGCTCCTTGGTAGGAAGCCAGAACTTAGTGCGGGGCAGGTTCCTTGCGATCTCCACTATCTGGTAGAGCATCTTCAGGCTTTGGATGTCACCTGAGTCGAACCATCTGAAGTAAAGCTGGCCGTAGATCAAGGAGGCCATAGCGTCAGGCCACAGGGGGTGCCTGCTGGCGGCGAGGCGTATGTCCATGGCATCCTTGACCGGACCCATGCGGTAGAAGCCGCCACCGGCATAACAGACCTCGCACACCGTGCCCTTCTTCTTCCTCATCTTGCTCCCCACCTTGCAGGAGGTGATCGGGAAGGAGTATGAAGGGCACGGCATCTTGCTGGGGTTACTCAGCGTGTGCGCTATCTGCTTGGCTCTCTTTGGTTTGAACCTTCTTAGTGTGAAACTTCTCATTCTTTCTTTCCTTCTTTCAGTGATGCGAGTTACTCGCATTAGATCTCTACTATATCTTGCTCTCCCCTCCTTACGTCAAATGGATTCGGGGAGAGGTCAGCGTGGATCGCCATCTTGCTCCACTCGTCACGCATGAAATCATACATCTCTCGCGCCACCCTCCTCATGGTGGGGTGAACGAACGGACTGCAGCGCAGCTCGATGACGTACAGTATCTGCGGCAGGTCGTACATGATCTCCACCGGCACCATCATTCCCAGAGGCAGGAAGTATTGCTCCTGGTATCGGTCCAGCACCTTCTGGTTCCTGAGCTTGTTGATCAGATTGAACTGCCCCTTCAGGAAGATCCGACAGTAGTCCTGCATGTCTTCAGGAAGCTGCTCTATGTACCAGTCATTGAACCCAAGCTGCTGGGTCAGTAGTGGGATAGGGCAGTACCCGTTGCGATGCCTCTGAAGATCTCTGAAGCTGCCGTAGTCCAGAGGGAACTCGGCACGGACATGACCGTACTGCATGAACCTTCTCGGCAGCTCCGCACCCTTGGGCCTGTGTCTCAGTGCCCGGAGGTCTTCGGCATCCATCTGCTCCCAGACAATAGAGGACCGGGCCTGGAAATCTTGAGGGTACCGGGACGTATTGTAGTGCGTCCTGAAACTGTCGTTCATCCAGTATTCAGCGACCTCGGCCTTGATCTGATGACCGAAGCTGCTCGGGTACTTCTCCTTGAGCAGCTCGTGCATCTTCTGAGCGACCTGCTGGACCTCCAACAGTGGATGGCTCTTCAAGCGCATGATGTTGTCATGTGCCTGCCGCAAGTTGGTGGACCACGACAGCTGGGTGGTCATACCTGCAGGTAGGAAGCCGCGCAGGATGTCAAAGCTCCTGGCCTCTATCGCCTTCTTCCAGACCTTGATCTCCTGCCCCTCCTCCAAGGGGTGTTGCTTCGCCAAGTGTTCGACCACCCCTTTCCGTGCCGACTTGTAGAATGCCATCCAGCCGTCAAGGATCGCGTCGGTCTCAATAGTTATTACAGGGTTGATGATCTTCCGCTGGTCGAAGTTGATGTACCGGGTCGAGGTCTCCTGCCCTGAGTACAGCGGGTTGTCCTGAATTGCCTTATCAGCCAGGATGCTGATGTCTTCGATGTACAGGGTGGTGGTACCGCAGTCACCAATGGACTGGTGACCGTAGCCCACGTAGTAGGATTCCATGAATGCTTCCGGCCCTTGGGCCAGCACCTTGGATATCCTCTGGCTCACAGTATCTGCTGAGCGTGAGTACATCGCCTGCAGCATGGCATTCACCTCAGGGGTGAACTCGTCATGAATAAAGATGTTCACGCTCTAAGGCTCCCGGCTGTCCGGAGGTGCTTCTTATGAGCCTTGCGGATCGGCACCACCTTCCTGTCTTCCAGCAGCTCCTCGGATCTCCTGGCCCAGAAGTGCAGCTTGTCAGCCCGTTTCATTCGCTGGGTGACCGTCTTGTTCTTCCAGTAGTTAGCGAAGGAGTAACATGCGTTGCACATCCTCGCTGCCTTATGCTTTACCGGGTGGGTGCAACCTGCTACCCGGCATGTCCCGTTACTTTTTCTTGCCATCTTTCTTCTCCCGTATCGGTTCAACTGTGCAGGTGCTAGGCTCACCAGTGAACCCTGCCTCTGCTGCTCGTTCTATCATCCTGCGCTTCTCCTCCTCTATGTTAAGGGTGTTTGTACAGGTGGAGGTGTAGCTACTTATCTGCCCTTCCCCGTAGCTCCAGAACATCCTGATCTTGTGAGGTACTTGCTTCTTCCCCATGTCAGGCTCCTCAACCCGTGGTCTCGTTTTCTTCGTCGCTACCTTCTTCGACTGCCTCGACGCCTTCTTTCTCGGGGCTGTCTTCCTTCTGCTCTCCATAGACATCTACGAACTCCGACTCGACTGCTTCCGCTAGGCCGAGAGCCATGATGTGGAAGGGCTTGTTCCAGAACATGCCGCCTGCGATTGTCAGCAAGACTTCGAGGTCGCTGACTGACATGTCCTCCTTCACCCCAATGATTTCAGAGATCAGGTAGGTGGCGAGTGCTTTCCTCTCATCATTCGTCCAGTCTCTGAAAACGATCTTGATCTTCTCCGGTCTGCTCAGGTCGATCTTAGTGTCAGTCACTTCTTCACCTTCACTTCGTTCCACCAGTCCACCGCCTGCTCTATCGCAGTGTCCACACAGTCCATGAAGTCAAAGGCATCCGGCAGACCCATGCCGCGCTTAGAATCCTCGTAGGGGTAGGACCGTTCACCCTGCATGCCGCAGACTTCACAGCGTACATAGATCTCAGCCTCCTCTGGTTTCAGTTCAACGACCAGCCGTATCTGGTGACGGTTATGACACTTGGGACACGCCTCGTAAACAACGTCCTCTCTATCCATCCTTCTTTCCTCCGTGGTACTTGCCTCTGAGCCACAACGAAAAAACGTAGTTGGCTTTGGTTCTGCCGCAACCAGGGCATTCAGTGCCGTCCTCCAGCTTGCCGTGACATACAACTGTTGAGTAGTCACTGGGGGTCCAGTGGTACCCGTTGAATGCGCTGTGGTTGCACATGTACTGAGTGATCTCCCACTCACGCTCCTCGATAGGCTTCCTGCGTTCGGCACACTTACAGTTGAATGAGTCCGACACTACAGGAACTCGTAGTACAGGAAGGTGGACAGTTCATTGCCCACCTTGATCATGTGCTCCCACTGAGCGAAGCTGCGCCGGGTATCGGAAGGCACCTCACTGACTGTGTGGATGTCTGCGAAATTCAGGGGGTGGATACCGTACTCCTCTCGGATGGTGGTCAGCTCTGTTACCAAGTTAAGGATCTTCCCCGCTGGCTTCTTGTCTTCAATGAGCCGGGCCAGCACATCCCTGAGCTTGTACATGTAAATGCCTACGTGCTGTCGGTAGTAGGCAGTAACCATCCCGTCCACCCTGGTGTGCTGGGCCTGCATCTTCTGACCTACCATTGGGTCGTTGAACAGTTGAAGATCCATAGCCTCTGACTCACCGAATCGCTCCACATTCTTGAGCAGGTCCAGAGGATCAATCATCGCATCCCCTCGCACGGGGAAGTACAAGATCCGGGGCTTCTTAGTGAACAGGATGTTGGCTGTGTCGTCCAAGAACAGGTAGTCAGTATGCTTGTCCTCTTCCAGATACCCCATGAGGGTAGCCACCTCGCCTTCATAGTCGGAGCGGATACGCAGGATGTCTCGGGAGTCGGAGCTCTTCCACTGCCTCAAGCTGTCAGCCGTATAGAAAGAGAGCACCTGCTCTTCAGGCTGCAGGGCTGACCCTAGCAGTTCAAACCTGAGCATGTTCGCTTGCATCACCTCCACCAACCAGGAAGGCATGTTGCCTTCGATACCCAGGTGCAAGAGGACATCTTTCGGGTTCCGTATAGCGTCTGCAATAGCGAAGCCCACCTCTGTCTGGGGTTTCCTTGCGTCGAAGTAGTACAGCTTGGCGTAGATCTGTCCCGCAGCCTGCGCCGGGTTCCTGTTGTAGCCTCGTACCATGCTGGCACGTTGGGACTGGTTGCACTGAGCCAGCTCATCGACAGGCTTAGCCAGGAACCTTCCGTGTCTGAGCTTGGGGAGCAATCCTATCTGCGCGTACTTGCCTAGCGTGGGCCGAGATACGCCGAGAATTGTCAGCACCTCAGCTGTTTCGTAATAACTGCGTTCATTCATTGGCGATGTCCTAAAGTGGCAGCTTGAGCTGCGGGTTGGTTAGGAACTCCGGTATGTCCAGAGCCATCTGTGTCTCCCATTGGTCAGGCCATGTGTGGTTGCTCAGTCTCTGATTCTCAGCCTCAGTTATGATGCAGAGATTGTCCGGGCAATCGAGGCCACAGACACCGGGGGAGAGCAGGGGTATGATGTGGTGTACCTGTACATCCTCTCCTCGCTTCCGTCTGCGTTCACACTCACGATACAGCTTTCTAACCTGTGACATATCACACCAGGGAGGTCGTGCCACGTAGAGCTGCTTGTAGTACCGGGTCTTTCTGATCTCATGCTTCTTTTCCTCCCACCTTCTGAGCCAGTCGGGGTAGTTGTCTGACAACGGCCGGCCCATCACACAGTCCCGGCGTTGGCTATCTCTTCGTCTGAAGTTTGCACCTTGCTCAAATACCCACAATCGTTACAAATATAGACAGAGTGTATGACACTGGAAGAAGCGTTTACCCGTTGAAAGGAAATCCAAGAGGTGTGTTTCCTGTGACAGTTCATGCAGATCGTAGAGTCGGGTATCTTCTTAATCATATCCAGTCGGGCCTGTCGCTGGGTCTGAAGCCCCCCTCCCACCAGTGCATCAGATCATCGGCCAGTTCAGGGGTGAACCAGGAGTTGTCAGCGGAGAGGGTGACCCGGGCCTTCTGCTGGTGGATCACCTGACCGCAGTGGTCACAGATCTCATCGTACTCCGTGGTCACTGTGACAATGCCAGACTTGGTCTGGTAGTTGTGTTGAGCTGTGCTCTTTCTGCTCATCAGTAGTCCCACTCCTGCCAGTCTCGATTGGCGCCCTTCGACTCCATGAAGGGGACCAGGGTGGAAATAAAGCAGACCATGCAGATATCGTACTGCAGCTTGGTGCCGTTCCCTCCTCCGTCCCTGTCGTGGAATACCCTCGTCGCTACCACTTCTACATCGGTGGCATCAGGGAGGCATCGGGTAGGTATGATCTCTCCGCAGAGGTCACAGGTAGTGCTCTCCAGCACCTGTTGGGTAGTTGCTGGCACTGTCTTGTCTTTCCAGTGTTTCATATCGTTTCCTTCAGTAGGTCGGCAGGAGGACCGGGGTCTGTGGTGTCAGTGGGTGTACTGACCAGCCCTCCCGCCGAGTTCTTACGCGGCTTTGATGCGTCTGGTAAACCCCAACCCTACCAGACCTATTCCGAGAAGCCAGAGAGCTTCAGGCTCTGCCACCGTGCCGTTTCCTCCACCGGTTGTTCCCCCTCCTCCTCCTCCAATGAGCTTCGAGGATCCGATGGAATCAAAAGCCCCGCCTTCTATGCTTTGCACTCGCATACCTACCCGGTCTCCAAACATCGAGGCAGTCAGGCCAGCCGTTGTCATCTCAAACATGATGTTCTGAAAGAAGTCAGGCCCACCGTTGCTCCCAAGTGCGAGGCCGATGTCCCAGCCTGTCTCCCCCGATCCGTTCAGGTTGTTGTTGGCACTCCCTACCCATCCCACGTTATTCGCATCCAGAGATGAGGCGGTTATGATCCCTGCCGGGCTTTCATTCTGAAAGGATATGCCGGGCAGTTTGGTCTCGTCACTGATGTCCATCCAGAGTCCCAGGATGTCACCTTGCGTGAGGCTTGCGTTGAACGTGTCAGTAATATCAGCCGTGACCTTCACCGTGTTGGCTGCGACATCTTCAAAGAGAACCTGGGCGAAGAACCCGCCCCCGTTGGTAACGTCTTCCAGGTCTACAGTGACCGGGGTGCTGTGGGCTGGCACCGTTGCCAGACACAGCGCAGCTGCAGCTATTAAACTGAGGGTTGTTTTCATTCTACTTACTCCTAGAGTTAAGGGGAGGCCGAGTGACCTCCCCAGGTGGCAGCAGCCTACGCGGCCTTGCTGTATGTGGTGACCAGCTCGTCCATGAAACCAGAGACTTTGAGGGTACGGTCCTGGATGGTGTGGTGGTTGACGTTCGCACCTGTCGGCTTCAGAGCCTCGGTGCTGGCGTTGAACAGCTTCCAGATGCTGTCACCGTGACGGCCATGGTCTTCATGGGTGGGGTTGTCCCACTCCTCCATGGCACGTACCACCTGAGCACCTGTGAGGGCACCGCGGCGTACCAGCTCCATCAAGGCAGCGTCACCGGCACGGTGGACCATGGTGTGGTCCTGGTAGGACTGGTAGGACTTCTCCTGCCGGGTAGCCATCTCAGGGATACGAGCAACCGCATCATAGATCAGGCGGGGCAGGCGGTCCCAGATGTGGGTCGTCTGCTTGGTCGTGAACGTACCCAGGTCACCAGAGAAGCAGAGGTTGCTGCAGACCATGACCGAAGAGCCAAGGGTCAGGCCGCGAGAGATCGACTGATCATGTGCGCCACGGACACCAACCAACAGCTTCCACTCGTCGGAGGTGATGAGCTGCCCTTCAAGGGGCTCGACTTCCATCACACCGAAGAGCTTGTTGTTATCCTTGCTCAGTGCGAACTCATCCTGGATGGAGCGCAGGCCATTGCGATCAAGAGCTTCCTTCACCTCATCAATGTAAGCGGCGAAGGGTACGGGACGATGGAACCTGCCCTGCGACGGAGGCGTGGGATAGTCAGCCAACTGTGCGTGGGTGATGAGGTTCTCGTTCTGGGGGTTGTAGAGTAAGTGCGACATAATTTCTTTCCTTCTTTCTGTTATGCGAGTGACTCGCGTTATTTGTTGAACATGCTGACGATTGCTTCTGCATCTTCAAACGGGCCGGATAAGGGACGGGTTTTATTGTGGACTACTGCCATCCGGTCAAGCAAGTCGTCCACCATTTTCAGCAGGTCGGGTGTGAACCTGATCAACTGAGCATTGGCGGCAAGGTCAAGGGTGGGGATCTCTATTCCCGGGTCGCTGACCTTAGCCACTACAAAACTGATGCCTTCAGAGTCTCGGGACATGATGTTGATCTCGTCGGACCCGAAGTCCCTCATGTCCTGCAGGTACCAAGGCCCCTTGGTAGGGGTGTAGTCACACAGATCAATCTCTTTCTGCTCTGCCATCTTTCTTTCCTTCTTCAGGAGGTTTACCGCTCTCGCGGGTGGGGGTAAAAACAAAGCGGGTGTAAGGTTCATACTTTACACCCGCTTCGTCTTATTTGCAAACTCAGGTTTGCGACTACGCCTTTCGGAACTCTCCCGCCAGGAGTCTGGACAGAGTCTTCTGCATCCTGCGTCGGTCACGCGGGACACCCTTACCCTGGACAACTACTTCCATGCCGTGGAAGCCGGTGGGGAAGTGCTTACCTGTGATGGTAAAGCCGATGTGCTTGCCGCGTGGGTTGGTCGGGTCGGGTCTTTCAAAGAAGTCGAAGTTCGCCACCTCTCTGGCAACCTGGGCTTGCTTAGCCGGTGCCTTCTTCTTGGCGGCTACCTTCCTCTTCCTGATTGGTGCCTTCTTGGTAACCGTCTTGGCTACCTTCTTCTTGGCTACCACTTTCTTCTTCTTGGCTACCACTTTCTTCTTGCTTGCTTTCTTCTTCACCATCGTTAAATTCCTTTCAATAAGTTACATGTGTACAGCACAGCCCTTGTAAACTGTTCACTGTTCAGTGTCAAGGACTTCAGTCAGGTAACTCGTGAAAGCTGACGTTGGTTTCTCCGGTAGGCTTCGAGTCACCACACCCACCTCTGTACACCTGGACGCACAGGTCCATGCCCTGCCGCATGATCACCACCTCCCAGCCGCAGGTCATGGTGACCTCTGCCATGTCCTCCTTCACATGTTGGAGGCTGACCTCACCCAGTGTGTTCTCAGGATCGAGAGACAGACCCGGGCCTTCTCCGCGCTCCATCCAGGGAGTGTTCTCATCAATGTGGGACTGTACCCTGGCGATCAGCTCCTTCAGGGCATTGGTCCGTCTGTTAATGTCTTTCTGCATGGCCTCAGCCATGCCCACCACGGCTGCAAAGGTCACAGTCTTGGGGGAGAGGGGAGTTATCATCTGCCCGTTCTCCATGATGGTCACGCCTGTCATCTCCATGTCCGAGTAGAGCAGTCGTCGTACTTCTTCGGTTGATATTTGTTTCATCATTCTTTCTTTCCTTCTTAGCTATATCATTGGGAAGCTGGAGATACCTCGCAGCAGTGAGTAGTTGGGCTGCAGCCTGTACCCGAACTCAGACTTGATTGTGTCGGCCCTGAACTGTGGCTCCCTAGCAAGGAACGGAGGCCCCTTCCTGGGGTCGAGCTCAACGTCCCGGTAGTGGTGACCACCGTCCAGGTTCAACGTCCCTTCAGTGCATGCCTTTATCAGAGCCCGGTGGTTCTCAGGGTGGGTGACGAGGGCCTCATTGTTGATGACAAAGAAGACACGCTTCCTGCCAAAGAACCCCAGCAGCCAGTCATCCATCTCAGTACGGAAGTTCAGGGAGACATCGAGCTTCGGGTCAAGCTCCACCCTGCGCTCCCACTGAGGCACCAGCTCACTGACGATGATAGGCATCCCGATCAGCTTGACTCGCTGCATTGCCTTCATGATCTCGTCGTAGGTGACAGAGTCCTGCGCCATGACGTTGGCTGCTGCCGCCTGGGCACTAGCCGTGTTGGTAGTCAGGAGCCCTTCCATATCGTTCTGCATAGTCTTCCTCCGTTGGTTTGGTCTTGCTGTGGATACACCAGACACCTGAGCCCTTCCGGTGCGGGGCTACGCTGTCCTTTCTCGGTGTGTAAGGTGAGCCGTCGCAGTGGCAGGTACGCTTCTTGTCTCTGGCCCTCATGCTTGTGTCCTCCTTCAGGTTGCCGCCGCAGCTCCTGCACTTGGGGCGGGTCTTGTAGTTCTCTATCCTCTTCTTCAGAGTCCTACGTGCCCCGCACTCTCTACGTGAGGTACATCTGTATGGGTAAGTCATCAGAATGGTAAGGAGATCCAACGCTTCACCATCTCGCGCTTCTCCTCGATCTCCTCTGGTGTGTGGTCATTGTGAGCGTGGTGGTCCAGGTAGTTGGTCATCGAATCTATGCCCTCACTGATAGCGGCGGCTGCGTCATCGATCTCCTGTGAGGTACACAACACAGGGATGGTCGGAATGACAATCTCCTCCTCTTCAGGCTCTTCCTTCTCAAGATACACCTTGCCTCGTCCCAGGTCGTCAGTCATGTCAACCTCCTACGTGTTAACCGTGTACTCTGCGACACCACTGTCGTCGATGCCACCAAAGTTGATGCCCCCTACAATAGCCCGGCTTATTATGGCCGATGGCAGGTTGTAGAATTCAGCCAGAGTTCTGGGCACCGGGTTGTTGTTGTAGGTGGGGCTCAGACTTACCATGTCAAAGATGCCGAAGGAGTAGTCCTTCTTGCGCTTGTCGGAGTAGTCCCGGTCCACTACCAGGATGCGTATCCGATCCTTCTCGCCCTCGTTCCAGTTGCTCCAGTTCATGAGCAATCCGAACGCTCTGGCGAATGCCTCGGCGGGTAGCGCCTCTATGTCTCTGGTCTCAGCCAGGAGGAGTGCCCGGTTGTTCAGGTCATCAGTCAATGTCAGTTCGTATTTCATTTCAAGTTCCTTCATGCTAGATTTCAGTCGTCTACTTTTTCCCGGAGTGGACCGTCACGACCTGGGGGTGGCCTCGTCAACTACCCCCCAGGCGTGACAACCCTCAGACAAAGCAAGGCGTAGGCATCTCCTCCTCTTGTACTCGGTAGTCAGCGTAGCCAGGGATGTAGATGTTGTCGGGCATCGAGCAGGTTGAGTACCACCCGATCCCTTCCTGGTACACCGGCCCCACCTTCTGCCAAGTCCACAAGGCATCGAACGCAGCAATCGCCAGCGTCAACATCTCCTTGTCTTCCTTATCCCAGTCACCCTCGGGGTTGTTCGCCCCGCATGTCCACTGAATCCAGATGACCCGGTCACCAGACTTGCGGTCAATCACGCTGAAATACTGCGAGTTGTTCAGCTTCCAGTGATAGTCCAGCTCAGCTCCCAGGCAGGCGTAGTTCCTGTCCCACTCTGCTTCAGTGAAAGGGAAGTCCAGGTAGAACGGGGTGCAGTCATAGTCAGCACCTTCAATGATCGACCCACAGTGGACACCTACGCACTTGTCAGCCAGCTTCAAGGTGTCGTCGCTTGCCTCGTCCTCCTGGTAGTTGACCCGCCGGTACTTGGCCTCGATCTCATAGGTGCCGACGATATTGATCACATCGTTGTCAGGGTCGAACGTCCGACTGACCGAGAAGTTCTTCTCCCCCTCAAAGGCAGTAAGCAGGTCGTAATACTGACCCAAGGCGTAGGTCTTGCACCCGCCATCGTCCAGTGCAAAGAACTGGATGACGTCGGCTGGCAGACCTTCAGAGTAGACCGGCAGCAGGTGACCCTCGTCGTCGTCGGTGATGTTGATCTCGTAGCTGATCGTCTTCGCTTTCTCTTCCTCGATCTCGTAGGAGATCCACGCACCGAAACTGGCCTTGTACAGTGCCCGTGCCCAGTACCACATGGTGTTGTCTTCCAAGGCAAAGCCCCGGGACTCAAAGAACTCCTTGAGGTTGTTGATCATCTTGGTTTCTTCATTCATTCTTTCTTTCCTTCAATCAATGCGAGTAACTCGCGTTATGGACAGTCAGCGTCTTCGCTTTCGTCCTCGTTATCTCTGAAGTCCACCACCGGACCCAGGTACCCACACTCAACGCAGGTACAGGTATTGTCGCCGCTCCAAGTGATGTCCCCGTCCACGTTATCGCTCCCGCTGTCGTACATCTTCACAGTCACCTCAGCTTGGATGCGGAACGGTTCTTCACTGCCACAGTCGGGGCAGCTCATGCCTTCCAGACAGTTGGTGTTAGTCATCGTCTTCCTCCTCCTCCGGTCTCGCCAGCCATACCTGGGCCTGGACCCACAGCCCTTCTCCTTCAGCCCGGGAAGCCAAGGCACCCTCATCCACTTCGACGTCATTATCAGAGTCGTAAGCGTACTTCTCCCTGGCGTCTTCTATCTCCTCGTCAGTAGCAAAGTGCTTCGGGTCTTGCACCTCGTCATACCTGACCGATTTGATCAGCTTTGCTCCTTGCCTCATCGGCCGGTAATCTTCAATGGCATAGCCGAAATCTTCACCCGGCACCTGCCACAGATCGTAAACCGGCATCCTAACCCGACTATCTGCCTGATCAGAGAGCCTCTGTTGCCTCAAGACGCACTCGAGGTCTTTCCCCCGGTGGTAGTGCCCTACTGAGGTGACGAACCAGTGGTAGGGGGCCGGTGGTGCCGTGTGGGAGATGCTGTAGCTGTTGGGGTTGGCATCAAACCCAGGCCCGGAACTCGGGTCAATTATGTTGTCCCAGATAGGCTTCCCGTTAAACAGCAGCCCCTTGCACTCTCCAGTTTCCTGGTCCTTCATCTGGTCGTAGTATTCCATGCACCTGAGCAGGTGCCGCATTTCATTCAGTGTTCTCATTGTCATCTCCCCAGTCTCTCTTGTGTTGGGCCTCGGCCAGTTCATTGAGGGTTGCCTTCTGTTCCAGGTCCAGGTGCTCCCAGTATTCAGACAGGGTGTAGTCCACCTCCGGGCCTCGGTCTTCAATGTTCTCCCTGGATTGCTTCTCGTAGAGGGGCACCAGATCCCACAGCTTCTGGTAGACCTCCACAGGCACCCCTGACAGGCACTCGGCCACCTCATCCGGCCTCCAGGCCTGGAAGAGGGTGTTGGGTACGATGTCGTACTTCCGCTTGCCGTAGTAGGCTGTGAGAGCCGGGTTATCTTTCACCAAGGCCCCATCAGGGGTCCGGTACTCGATACTGTTGTCCCCATAGGGGCCTGGGAGCTTTATCCGGGTGACAACGGCAGGCTTGCCGTCCACCGTGATCTTCTGGCCTTCTTTCCAAATGTAAGTCATTTTTCGTTTCCTTCTTGCTTTCACAGTTGCCCCACACGGGACGGGGCGGTTTTCAAACGAGTGTAAGGTTGTTAGGTGTCACCTCTACGGTTCCAAAAGCCAGTGCCAGTGTGGCAAGACGCGAACGTCCTACCACACCGCTGGCCCCTCTTCTGCCTTCCACAACGTCGGAGAGTCTTTAAGTAAATTCCCCAGGCATCAAATTTACGCCTGAGAGGTATTGTTTGACCAGATCTTTGGCCTTGTGCATGGTCGCCCGTTCATAATCGATACAGTAGGTCATGCCCTTGCCTTCAACCAAGTAGAATGAGGGTCCGTAGTAGGACTGCTGACCGACACCGGACCAGCCGACATGGCCGGCCGATTTGATCGCTACCCGTTTGCCGTCAGCCGACTCGCCTACAAAGCTGACGCCGTTGCGAGGGCCGATATCCAGCCCGTAGAATGACGGGTCTACCTTATCCCCGTTCCATTGCCATCTGTGATCTCTCTTTTCTACTCTCATCGCAAAATCCCCGGCAGGAGGTAAAAGACCCCATGCACCATAAAGTAAATGACCACGCATGCCTTGACCCAGGTCCAGCAAGGACCGAAATTGATCTGAGACAAGGTGTAGGGCGAAACTCTCACCAGGATGGTGTAGAGGGTGCCCAGGTTCATGACCAGCAGGTAGATCTCAAGCTGCGTCATGCCGTTGCCGCTTCGGCGGTTTGGCTGTCGATCACACTCTTGGCTTCCTCCAGGCAGTAGTCATACCCGTAGAAGCCCCAGCAGGAGTCGATCACCTCATCGCTGTCCTCGTTCTCTTCAAGGATCTGGAAGCCGTAGATCTCGCCATTGAGGTACTGACCGTAGACCTCGACCTCAGACTTGAGAATTCCTTCGATCTTCTCGATGTCAGCCTTATAGAGCCGCTTCTTGCCAAGCTCCTCCCGTGCCTTCTGCTTGGTCACGCCGATAACGCCGACCTTGCCCCAATCCCAGCCCATGGGGTCACACGCCTGGAAGGGGGCTCGGCTGGTGCTCAGGGTCAGACCGGAGTGGTCCATCATGAAGATCTCCAGGAAGATCACATCATGGGCCTTCAACCACCGCTCCGCGCTTTCAGGGTCGTGTACCTCTGCAGGCGTTATCGGATCACCCAGTTTGTACCTGCCGTGGAAGCAGATCATCGTGCCGAAATTATCATACTCGACACGGGGGTTCTCAGGGTCGGTATCCGGGCAGATCTGGATGCGGTGTCCCTTGTAGTTGGTCGTTTCTAAAACAGGCATAAGTTTCTCCATCATGCGAGTTACTCGCGTTTCAATAAAACATGTAGTAGTAGTGCCACACGCCGCCCCGCATCCTTCGCCACAGCTTTGTGTTCTTAAACCCGCCTCTCCCGTACCAATCCCGTTTTGAGAGGCGTACTGAACCGATGATCATACGAGGTACAGCCTGCCGTCGTCCCCCACGTACAGACTGGCGTTGCCGGGAATCTTGGCCGCTTCAGTCAGCTTGTCTCCGATCTCTCCCAGGCCGCGGTCCCAGTATCCGGCTCCGTGCCCGTTACGGGTCAGGGCAAAGTCGTTTCCGGCCATGCTCCAGGTGTAACCCTCGAAGGTCACCCGGCAGAAGTAGTAGAGGTTTGAGCTCCAAAAGTCCCAGCATTCATCCAGGGTGGTTTCGACAGCGTCGGGAGAGAAGTCTTCCGGGCCGTACTCGTCATCCATCGGCTGCTCTTCCCCCTCTTTCCCAAAGGTCTCAGACCAGAGCAATGCTTCGACATAGCCCTCGACAAACTCATCGAACTCGGGCTGTTCGCCTTCCTTCCTGCGCTTCGGGGTGATGTCTTCCAGGTAGGCCCCTACTCCATACGGCCCATCGGCATCATGCGACCAGTCGGGCACACTGACGTCTTTCCCGGCATCTACGGTAATGATGGGAGAAAGCCACCAGCGAATCCTGCAGCCTTCTTCAGGCATGTTGATAGCAGGGAGCGCCCAGACCTCCTCACCTATCTTTGCCATTCTGTAGGTGGACCAGGGTGGCGAGGTTCTGATATCGCTGTCCATTGTTGCCAGTATCTGTGGTGATCTCATTTCAACTCCTCCTCTGTGAATTCGATGCGGAAGGCAGTGTGGGAGAACTCCGCGAAGTTCGCGTCTTCCAGTACCTTGCCGCACTCGTCGTAAAGTTTGCACCACCGCTTGTACCGGGCCTTACCGGCTTCAGTCGGAACCTGTCTGTCATCGTACTTGGCGATAGCGTAGTGCAAGGCCAGTTTCAGGTCTTCCAGCAAGCGGCGATGGATCTCCAGCTCCAGGGTGTGGGTCTTAGCTGACATTGGTCTCTCCCCTTCCTCTGCTGAGGTACGTCCTGATCAGAGCTTGGCGTACTTCGGTGACGTCATTGACGACGTTGTCCATGCGTTGAACCGCCTCTTCCATGTCTTCGCACTCTCCTTCCTTCCCCAGCTCTCGCATCAGGAAGGCGAACAGTCCATCGCCCAGGTCTTCATCCTGAGCCATCTCGTCGTTTTCTACGTGGGCGAAGTGCCCCACGCTGTAGGTGTCCTTGCACACGATCTGTGAGGGTGTGAGGTCTGTCATAGCTTGCTCCTGTTTTCCCAGGTCATGATGAGGGCTTCAGTCAGGATGCCCTGCTTCATAAGGAAACGCATCTGCTCGTGGGTGCCAGAGTTGTTCACGTTGGAACCGATAGCAGAGGCAGCGTCATGCACCAGCTCGTCAAGCTCATGGTCGATCCAGGTGCGCTTGTCGTCTTCTGCTGTTGCCACTGCCCTTGCCAGCATTTTCTGTTCAGGTAATGTTGTCATGCTCGGTGTACTCCATAGAGTGGGACAAGTGTCTGCTCGGTGTAGTCCATCCTCGGACTGTACCGAACTCCTTTGATGTACCCCTGTTCCTTGTAGTCATCCGCGCTGGGGTCGTCCAAGACCCGAACCAGCTTAGACGGGCAGGTCTGAATGATGTACACGCTGTGGGTCAGGATGGTCACATCTTTCAGGTCAGGGAAGATCGACCTGTCAGCCAGACCTTCGATCAGGGCGCGTTGCTCCAGGATGTTTGCCCACCGTTCGGGGTAGGCAAAGTAAAGGCTACTCACACCTTCCTTGACTGCCTGGGTGTCGAACAACGCTATCAGTGCGGCCTTACCGAGATCAGTGAAGATCTGGTCAGTACGCAGGTTGGGGCGCCGGTTAACGTAGACAAGCAGCCTGTAGGGGATCTCTTTCGATTTCATTCTGTCTTTCCTCCTTCATGCGAGTTACTCGCATTTCGTTGATTGCGTTCTGGTCCTCAGCCTTCATGTAGATGTGCTCGATGCAGGACCAGACAAAGTAGTAGCAGGGCTTCCCACAGAAGAAGGATCGGTGGTAACCCACGTACTGGTCGTCCTTCAGGTGCAGCCCGTCGTCATGGCTTCCTACTGCATAGCCCATGTTGAGCTGCTCGTCCCTGAAGTCAGCGAGGTTTACGTTGCGCCGGAAGGTGTCCATTGTGATGTCAACACACTTGGGGTGATCCTTCATTTCGTTTATTTCGTCACCGTTGTCCCAGCCGACGCAGGTGGTGAATGCGTGGTACTTGTGTCCGTTTGTAAATAGCATAGTTATCTCCTTTGCATTGTCTCAGCCCAAGACCCTGCCCACTTCGGTGGGTGATAG